>JAEAMF010000342.1_pt1 | contig 64617 bp, 38 predicted proteins | sample 8958721 | NCBI WGS metagenome assembly JAEAMF01 (sample SAMN16933255, study PRJNA681124) | bioreactor sludge metagenome | isolation source: anaerobic bioreactor treating anionic surfactant - SDBS | place: India: Bengaluru | collected 2019-02-28
CGGTGGAGGCGCCGGCGTAGGAGTGGGTGGTGTTGTTGGCCAGGATCCAGGTCTCGCCGCTCGCCCCCACCGTGTCGCCCCCGAAGAGGAAACCGGAGTTGCCGTTCTCGACCAGGAGGACGCCGGACCAGATGTTCTGGTCGTCGCCGTCGGAAGGCGTGGTCGCGCAGGCGCAGATGACCTTGCCCGAGATCACCGGGTCCCAGGACTTGCCGAGGTTGGTCGAGGGGCCGGAGACGTATTGGCCGGCGTTGTAGTAGTAGGAGTTAACCCCGTCGGAATCGAGGTCGGACTTCAGGGAGTCGTAGGAGGTGGCGTCGCCGGCCGGCCAGCGGACGTTGTCGTAGAAGTTGTTGATGTTGAAAAGCTGGACCACGGGCTTCAGGCCGTCCAGGTGGTCGGTGTGAGCATGGGAGAGCCACATGTTCTGGATCGTGCCGCTTGCGCCCACCTTGGAGGTGAGGAAGTTGCAGAGCTCGCTGGTGGTCGAGGTGGTGACGCCCCCGTCGATGAGGAGGTTCCGGTCGTCCGAGGTGTAGAGGATCCCGTCGGTCCCGGGGAACTCCAGGTAGATGGCGTCGCCATAGCTCCCGGTCTCGCCGTACTTGCACCATTGGAGGTAGTAAACGTGGAGGTAGGTCCCGGAGCGGACGGTGATGTCGTCAAGGGCGACGTTCCCCGCGCTCTTGGTGTAGGTGAAGCGAACTTTGGAAGTGCCGGAGTTGAGCGAGTAGTAGTAGGTGGTGCCAATGGTGGGAATGGTGTTGGTGATGTTCGCCAGCGTCGTGTAGCCGACGCCGTAGTACTCCTCGACGAGGAGCGCGCTCGCCGCGTCGGTCCCGATCCCCTTGAGCCAGAAAGACATCTGCGAGGGAGCGGAGAAAGATGGGCTCACCACCTGGTCTCCGGTCGACTCGAGCTTGATCGCGGGGGACGCCTTCCCGAAGTCGGCCGCCGAGGTATAGGTGTCGGTGTCGGCGTTGCAGTTGGTGAGCGTCCAACCGTAGGGGCGCTCGCCCGCGGTGAAGTTGTCGAAGCCGGTATAGGTCAAAACCGCGGCGGGGGAGGGGGCCGCGGCGGCGAGGAGGAAAGCGAAAGCGATGGCGCAGACGGGAAGGGCTCTCTTCATCTGGACTTGCTCCCTTTGGGGGACGAGTTTGGTTGTTTTCGGCCTTCCAGAAAAAGGCGACGCTGGCGCGTCGCGGTTTTTGCTAATCGGAGTTGGATCGAGATATATAGAGGGGATGCTGATACTCCATATTAAAACGGATAATATAATACCCCCGGGGCGATGTCAAGGATCAAAAGAGATATTTCGCTTCAAAAATCTATAATAATAGTTGACATATTTGGTTACGGAATCAACGGGGCCGCTGTCTATGACGGTCGCAAGATTCTGGGAGCGAGAGAGAAGCGAATGGCGATGGATTGGATATTGCATGTCAAGCCGGGGAGGGTATGCGCCCGGCCAGGCATTGAATATTATTGGAAGAATATCAACGGGGATAGGAACAGGAAGGAAAACCGGCGGCGACAGGGCCGGCGCGCGGACCTCTGCGGTCCGCGCTGACAAGGCGAGGAGATAAAAAAGGGGCGCCCCTTTCGGGGCGCCCCTTTTTTCTGCTGCTCTTTCCGCTGGCTAGCGGGTTCCGCCCACCGCCGGCTGATCCGCGGACGTGCCGAAGTTGATCGACGTCACGCCGTAGATGTACCAGGCGCCGGTCGAGGGACGGTAGAGGACCCGGTCCTGCGTCCCGTCGCCCTCGAAGTCGATGACGACCGGGATATCATCGGCCTGGCCGTGGGCCACCGACGGGGAGCCCAGGATGTACCAGGTCCCGGCGTAGCCGCGGAAGACCGAGAGCTCGGTCGTGCCGTCGCCGTTGTAGTCGCCCGGGCAGACCGCGTCGGACCCGAGGCCCCACGATTTCTGGGTGATGCCGCGGATGTACCACACCCCGACGTTGCTACCGCTGCCGCGCCACACGCCCGGGTCGGCGTTGCCGTCGCCGTTGTAGTCGCCGGGGACGGGCAGATCGCCGGTACGGCCGTAGTAGAAGCGGGTGATGTTCTTCAGCGCCCAGTAGCCGTTAGCCGGCCGCCAGACCGCGGTGTCGGTCACGAAGTCGCCGTTGTAGTCGGCCGGGACCGGGATGTCCCCGTTCGTCCCGAAGTAGAACTGCGACACGGGCAGGTTGTGGAGGTAGATGCCCCGCACCCACCATCTGCCGGAGGAGGGACGCCACACGCCGTAGTCGGCCGTGCCGTCGCCGTTGTAGTCGCCGGTAACCGGGATATCTCCGGCCATGCCATAGGCGACCGTGCTCACGTTGTAGACTCGGAAGTTGCTGTCGCTCGGGCGCCAGAGGCCGAGGTCATCCGCGCCGTCGCCGCTGAAGTCGGCGGCGTCAAAGACGCGCCGGATCGGCGTGGGGACGGTCACCGGGGTCGGCGTGTTCGGGGCGTCGGTCGGGGTCGGGATGATCGCGGTCGGCGTGGGCGGGATGGCGGTCGGAGCCGGCGTCGGCGTGTTCGGCGCCTCGGTCGGGGTCGGGATGATCGCGGTCGGGGTCGGGGTCTTCACGACCGCCGTGGGGGTCGGAGCCGCGCCGCCGTCGTCGAGGAGGACGTCGTCGAAGGCGATGTTGCCTTCGCCAATCTGCTTGGTGTAGGTGAAGCGGACTTGGGTCGAGGTCGCGTTAAGCGCATACGGCCCTTCGGTGGTCCCGGTGGTCGGAAGAGGGTTCAAGTTGACCACCTGGTTCCACGCCAGGCTGTAGTATTCCTCGACCAGGAGGGAGGATGTGGCCTGCGTGCCCGTGCCGCGGAGCCAGAACTGGATGTTGTTTCCGGCGCCGGCGGAGAAGGTCTCCGTGACGACCTGGTCGGCGGTGGCTTCAATCCTGATTGCCGGCGAAGCGGCGCCGTAGTATCCGGCGCCGGTATAGACGTCGGTGTCGGCGTTGCAATTGACAAAGGACCAGCCGGCGGGGCGCGTTCCGGTGTCGAAACCGTCAAAACCCTGGTTAAACACCGTGGCGCTATACCCCGGCGCCGTCCACATGACCAGCGCCGCGATCGCCACCAAAGCCGTCATCCACTTCATAACTGCTCCTCCCTTTCCTGGGGGTTTCGTGTTTTACCGTCGGGGCGAACAGACCTTTCGCCCATAGTGTTGCCACTATATATAAAGAGGGGGAACGTGTCAATAAAAAATTTTATTTTTTTGTCCCCCCCGGGGGGGACAAAAAATAAAAATTCACGCTGGGAAACGACGGTTTGTAGGGGCGAACCTTCCTGCCCCGATCGATCGGGGGTGTTCGCCCAGCCAGGCCCCCGCGTCGGTTTGTAGGGGCGAACCTTCCTGCCCCGATCGATCGGGGGTGTTCGCCCAGCCAGGCCCCCGCGTCGGTTTGTAGGGGCGAACCTTGGGCGAACATGAAGTTCGCCCCTACATCCCCCGCCAGAGGCCTCCCGCCGCCCACGTAGGGCGAACATGAAGTTCGCCCCTACAAACCCACGATCGAGCCGGCGCCGCGGACCTGGCCCCGGAACTGGGCGAGCGTTCTCACCCCCGTGAGGCGCCGCCATATAAAGGAGGGGCGGAGATAGAAGCGCTTGAAGGCCCGGTCGAGCCAGGAGCGGTACTCCCCGGGATCAAGCGCGGGGGGGACGTAGAGGAGAGCGCCGTGGTCGAGTATGGAGCAGCCGCGGGAGAAGTCGAAAGACCTTCCCTCGGCCGTGAGCGACCGGTAGAGGTCGGTCCCGGGGAAGGGTACGAACTTGTTGAAGTGGGCGTAGTCGAGTTTTTCGGAGAGGGCGAAGCGGAGCGTGGACTCAAGGCTCTCCATGGTCTCTCCGGGCGTGCCCACGATGAAGTCGGCCCGGACCTCGAGCCCCGCCGCCTTCGCCCAGCGGACCGCCCGGCGGTTGTCCTCGACCGTGTTCCCCTTCCCGAGGAGGCGGAGCATCCGGTCGTCGCCGGATTCCAGGCCGAAGAGGACCTGCCAGCAGCCCGCCCGCTTCATCGCCGAGAGGATCTCGGGGGTCACCGCCTTCACCGCGGTGAGGCAGGTCCAGGGGAGGCGGAGCTTCATCGCCTCGATCCCGGCGCAGATGGCCAGCGTCCGCCCCTTGTCGAGGGTGAAGGTGTCGTCGAAGAAGCGGATCTCCCGCGCCCGGAGGACCTTCACCATCGCCGCCACCTCCCGGAGCACCCGCTCCGGGGAGTGGAAGCGGGTGCGGTTGCCGAAGGTGGACCGGTCGCAGAAGGTGCAGCGGTAAGGGCAGCCCCGGCTGGTCATCACGATCCCCACCGGGAGCCGGCGGTAGGAGGCGGGTGTGGGGTGATAGGAGGAGAGGGGGGGCAAGAGGTGGTAGGCGGGGAAGGGGAGGGAGTCGAGGTCCTCGATGAAGGGACGGGGCGGGGTCCGGACCACCCCGCCGTTTTTCGAGAAGGCGATCCCCGGGACGAGAGAGAGGCGTTCGGCTCCGGATCCGGCCGGGAGGGAGGCGAGTGCGCGGAGCGTCTCCTCCCCCTCGCCGATGACCGCGAGGTCGAAGGGTCCGCCCGCCATCGCTCCCAGGGGGTCGGCGGAGAGATGGGCGCCGCCGGCGACGAAGCGGGCGTGGGGGGCGAGCGCGCGGTACTCGGCGGCGGTGCGGCAGGCGCTGCTCCAGGAAGGGGTGGTGGAGGTGATCCCGATCAGGTCGGGGGGAAAACCGCGGACGATCTCGGCCGGGGGAGGATAGGGGTGGCGGGCGGTGTAGTCGATGACCTTCACCCGGTGGCCGTCCCGCTCCAGGACGGCGGCCAGGTAGGCGAGGCCCAAGGGGGGAGTGATGTTGAGAACGAAGCGGACGGAGGCGGACTCGCCGACCGATTCCTCGGGGTCGAAGGGGGGGTTGATCAAAAGGACGTTCATTTAAGGCAGAAGTAAAAAGGCAGAAGGCTGAAGGCTGAAGGGAAAAAAGGGACCGCGATCAAAAGGAATTTTCGGGGATCAATATGGAATGGCATGGAGAGGGGCAGGGCATTCTCGGACGAAAGCGCCGGGCTTGGGCCCGTTAATTCGTGAAAATTCGTGTCAATTCGTGGATGTCAGTCGCCGGCCGGGGGAGGGTCAGGGGCGGGCGGCTTGGCGGATGCACTCGGCGACGAAGGCGATCTGGTCGGGCTTAAGCCCGCTCGAGGAAGGGAGGTAGAGGCCGCGGGTCCCCAGCTCCTCGGAGACCGGGTAGGAGTCGGAGTAAAGGTGGGCGTAAACGGGCTGGAGGTGGATGGGGATGAAGAAGGAGCGGGTCTCGATACCCCGGTCGGCCAGGGCCTGGCGGAGCGCGTCCCGGCCGATTCCGAACTCGTCCCGGACCAGGATGCCGTACATCCAATAGGCCGAGACGCACTCCTCCGCCCGGGGCGGGGTCACGATCCCGGGGACGTCCTTGAGGAGCGAGTTGTAGAGCTCGGCGTTCCGGATGCGCGCCCCCAGGAGGTCGTCGATCCGCTCCAGCTGGCCCAGCCCGATCGCGGCCTGGACGTTGGTCATTCGGTAGCTGAAGCCGACCACCTTATGCCAGAAGTGGCGCTCCTGGGTGAAGCCGTAGTTGCGCATCGTCCGGGCGCGCTGGGCCAGGTCCGGGTCATCGGTAACGATGATCCCGCCTTCTCCGGTGGTGATGATCTTGTTGGCGTAGAGGCTGAAGGCGGCGATCCGGCCGAAACCGCCGGTCTTCTTCCCTTTATACTCCGCCCCGATGGCCTCGGCCGCGTCCTCCACCACGGCAATCCGGTGCTTGCGGGCGACGGCGAGGATGGCGTCCATGTCGGCGGGGTGGCCATAGGTGTGGATGGGGATGATGGCCTTGGTTTTGGCGGTGATCTTCTCTTCGATCCGGCGGGGATCGAGGTTCCAGGTCTTCGGCTCGGCGTCGACCAGGGCAAGGGAGGCGCCCAGGTAGTTGGCGGCGTTCGCGGTCGAGATCATCGTGAAGGAGGGGATGATGACCTCGTCGCCCTCGCCAACCCCGATCGCCGCCAGGGCGAGGTGGAGGGCGGTGGTGCCGCTGTTGGTGGTGATGCCGAACTTCACGCCGCAGAAGCGGGCGAAGCGCTCCTCGAATTCGTCCACGAACCTCCCCCGCGAGGAGATCCAGTTGGAGTCGAGGCACTCGACGACGTATTTCTTCTCGTTGCCGAGGAGCGTGGGCGTGCAGACCGGGATCAGGGGCTGGCGCGGGTCGAGGACCGGCTCGGGGCCGGCCATCCGTTTGGCTTTTTCCAGCGCCTTCTGGCGCTTCTTCGCGATCGCGTCGGCGTCTCGCTTTTTCACGGTCGTCCCCGGCTGATTTCGCGGCGCAGCTTGATCAGGGAAACACAGTAGATTAGCGCAAGGCGGAAAAAAATCAAGGGGTTCCGGGTGGTTTTCGAGTAACCCTCCCGCCTTTCCACGTTGGTATAGGGGACCTCGGCGATCCGGAAGCCCCGCTTCTCGGCCCGGGCGAGAAAGTCGATGCAGTAGTCGCCATAATCGCCCCGGAGGGGGACGGAGGCGAAGACCGCCTTCTCCACCCGGAGGAAGCCGGTGGAGAGGTCGTGGACGGACGAGCCGAGGACCCGGCGGCTGATCCCGTTGAGGATGACGCTGACCAAGCGGCGGGGAGCGGAGACGCGGCCGTCGCGCCCCCCGGGGACGTAGCGGGAGGCGATCACGATCTCGAAGCGATCCGGGACGGCGACGAGGGAGGGGAGAAGCGACGGAGGGTGGGCGAAATCGGCGTCCATCCAGATCACCCGGCCGTAGCGCGCGGCGGCGATCCCCTCCCGCAGGGAGTTGGTGAGGCCGGGGTCGGCCATCCGGCGGATTACGCGGACGCGGGGGTCGCGCCGGGCGAAGCGCTCGACCGCCTCCCAGGTGCGATCGGGCGAATCATCGTCCACCACGATGATCTCGAACTCCCCGGGGAGATGGCTGGTGATCTCGGAGATCAGGCGCTCGATGTTCCCGCGCTCGTTGAACGTGGGCAATATGACGGTGACGGGCTTCATAGCCGCAAACCCGGCCGGGGGCCCCCGACCGGAAGGCGGCATCATAGACGGCGGGCGGGCTGAAATCCACGACAATATTGCCGAATGATATAGGTAGGTCCCGCTCCTTGGGATATGATAACCGCGGCTTAGGTCCCGGCCGCCATGAAAATGTCGGTTATCATCCCCGCTTTCAACGAGAGCGCTTGTCTCCGCCAGTGCCTTCTGGAGACCCATGACTGTTTGAGCCGGCAGGGGTGGGAGTTTGAAATCGTGGTGGTCGACGACGGGAGCACCGACGGCACCCTCGCGATCGCCCGCGAGGTCCAGAAGATCCGCTCCGGCATCCGCTGCCACCGCCATGCCGTCAACACCGGACTCGGCGTCGCCCTACGAACGGGCTTCTCCCAAGCTTCCGGGGAATGGCTTTTCTTCATCCCCGCCGATGGCCAGTTCGACATAAACCAAATCGACCGCTTTCTCCCCTGGCTGGATTCCTCCGATGTCATCGCCGGGGTCAAATCCGGGATTTCCGATTACAGCGCATACCGGAGGATGAACTCCCGCCTGTTCGTGGCGTTCTACCGGCTGCTGTTCGGGCTGCGCCTCGAAGATTATAATTACGTCCAGATGTACCGGGCCCAGGTCATCCGGAGCCTTGACCTCTCCGCCCGGGGAATTTTTATCACTGGAGAGATACTGGCGAAGGCCGCCCGGAGGGGCTGCCGGATTCGGGCCGTCGAGGCCACCTATCTTCCGCGTCGCGGCGGCCAGGCTACGGGGGTCCGGCTGAGCAACGCGCTCAAGACCGTCTGCGAAATGATCCGTATCCGCTGGGAGATGGGAGATTGGCCGTCACCGGCCGCTCCCGGCCGGGAGGGCCACCATGCTCAATGAATTTGCCGGGAAGAATGTTCTGGTCGCGGGCGGGGCGGGCTTCGTAGGGGCCAACCTGACCGATGCGCTGGTCGAGCTCGGCGCGCGGGTATCCGTCGTTGACAACTTGTCCACCGGGAGCCGGAGCAACATCGGGCGCCTGGCGCGGGTCGATTTTCTCGAGGCGTCGATCGAAGACGCGGAGGCGGTGAGAAGCCATGTCTCCCGGGCTGACTACATTTTCCACCTGGCGGCGAAGAACATCATCGTCTCCACCCGTAATCCCCGGGAAGACTGCCAGACCAACATCTTGGGCACGCTGAACCTGCTCCTTCTGGCCCGCGACTGCGGGAAGAAGCTCCGGCGGTTCGTCTACTCCTCCTCCGCCTCTGTCTACGGGAACCCCCGCCACATGCCGATCAACGAGGACGACGGCATAAACACCTTAACGCCGTACTCGGTGAGCAAGCTGGCGGGAGAAAACTACTGCTCCGCCTTCTACGAGTCCTACGGGTTGCCCGCGGTGGTGCTCCGCTACTCGAATGTCTATGGCCGGAACCAGAAGCCGAGCAATCCTTACTGCGGTGTGGTGGCAAAGTTCTTCCAGAGCTGCTCCGCCTCCAAGCCCCTGATGATTCACGGGGACGGCGACCAGACCCGGGACTATACCTACGTCGCCGACATCGTAGAGGCGACGCTGTCCGCCGGCGTCTGCCCGAAGGCGATCGGCGGGATCTACAACGTCGGGACCGGCATCGAAACCAGCGTGAACGACCTCGCCGTCCGGATCAGCGGTCTTTTCGGACGGGCGCCCCGGATCGAATACGTCGACCGCCGCGACATCGACAACATCCGCCGGAGGGTCCTCAACATCGAAAAGATCCGGCGGGACCTTCGCTGGGTTCCCCGTTACAACCTGAAAACCGGATTGCAGGAAACCAAGAATTGGTTCGACGCGCGCCGCTGACATGAAGATCGCGGGCGGATCCTTCTCTTCGATTCTCTCCGAGCCCCGCCGCCCCTTCGGCTCCGGACGGAGGACCGCCCTGGCCGCCAGTGCTCTGCTGGTCCTCTTCGCTGCGGTTTCCTTCGCCGCCGACCTCTGGCCCCTCCGGACCAGCCCGGCCGACTTCAGCGCGCCCTTCTTTTCCAACACTCGGGCTCTGGCCATGCGGATCGACCTGACCCCCGCCATGGCCTTTTTCCCGGGCGGATCCCAAGGTCTCCCCTTTCATTCCCTCCCCTACGCCGCCCTGGTCAAGCTCACCTACCGCCTCATCCCGTTCCGCTGCCTCTGCCTGCGTGCGGTGTCCGTCGGCTCGAGCCTGGTGATGCTGATGCTGCTGTACCGCCTGGCCGCCCGCCTGTTCTGCCGGCCGGTGGCTCTGCTCTTCCTCTTCCTCCTGGTGACCTCTCCGAAGTATGTCGAAATGTTCCGGTCCTTCGGGATCGTGCCGATCTCGCAGGCTTTCCTGGTGGCCGGCGCCTCGGCGCTCGTCTGGAGTTGGGACGGCCGTTGGGCGGCGGGGAAGGTGTTTCTCCTCGCCCTCCTCGGATATGTCCTCCTCACGGCCTACGTGGTGGCGCGGTTGTTCATCTTCCTTCCGGTCGGATATTTCTGCCTGCGCCTCCGGAGCGATTGGAGGAAACTCATCCTGTATCTCTTGTTTCTAACCGCGATCGTGCTGGCCGTCCAGCGGATGTTCCCGGCCGCCCGCTTCAACCTGATCGACTCGATCCTGATCCATTCCGAATGGCTTCGGTGGGACCGGGAATTCGTCGGGAACGACACCTCCGCCGGGCTAGCGATCAAACGTCTTAAGAACAACGCCAACCATCTCATCCGCTACCTCGGGATCTATCGCCGGCCGTTCCGGGGCCCCGAGGGCGAATGGGGGATGCCGGACAGCCTGCTGGATCCCCTGCTGGCTCCGTTCTTCCTGCTGGGGCTGGCAGCCTGTCTCGGGGAAAGAAGCCGGAGGAGTGCGTTTGTGCTCCTCTGGCAAGGGATCTTCCTTCTGGTCCCCCTGCTCGCCGATTCCATACCGCCCCGGCGCATCATCTACGCCTTCACCCCGGCCTACCTGCTCGCCGCCGCGGGCCTTTGGATCGTCTTTCGTGTCGTCGGACTGCTCCTGCCCGGCCCCCGCCCGAGGAAGTGGCTGGCCGCCGCCGCGATTGTCTTTCTCGCCAGTCTAGGTAGCTGGGGCCTGTTGAGATTCTTCTTCCGCGAGACCAAGCCGGGCTACCCATATTCGCGCCGCCAGCTCGAAGAACTGGCGGTCGCCCTGTGCCGGGAGTCGGGTCCGATGCGGGTGGTCAGGTACAACCGGGCGAGCGAGCAGCTCATCTGGGGGAACCCCTATGTCGACCCCCGCTTCGTCGACCTGGGCTTCGCGGAGAAGCTGGAGTGCGACGTTTCCATGTTCGGTTCGCGGGAGAAGGGCATTGAATTCGGAGGCGGTGAGATCCGGCCGGCGAAGATCAAGGAGCAGGCGGAGTTTGCCCGTCGGGAGGGGGGAGGCGTCTTGTACGTTCATGCTTTCCCCCCGGGGAATCCCAGAGCAGCGGAATACGAAGATTGGCCGGTCGCCGACCTTCGGGACATTCAGGACGGCTTGGTGCCCGGCGTCTCCCTATCGCTCCTCGCCGGCCTGCCGGAAGTGTGGGTGATGCGCGTTGCCGGCGAAGGAAGGACAACCAATCAGGGAGCGGTCCGGGAACGACCCTGAGGGTCTGCAAGCCCTTGGCCCGGAGGTTCCCTCCCTCGACGATTTCCGCTCTTATGCGTCGAATCCGTTTCGGCGGGGTTCGCCTCCTGGATTGAGTTCGCCAGGGTATCCAGTCCTGTCCGCTCCTTGAGGCTCATCGCCGCCTTGCAAGCGCCTCTATCGTATATTATGTTTATTAAGGATGAATGGATCTCGCGCCATTCTGATCGCCGGGGTTTGCGCGCTTTGCGCCGTGTCGCCGCCCCCCGCTTCCGCCGCCCTGATCGAAGAGGGCTTCGACGAGTTCACCTCTGGCGGCCGTCCCGCGGGATGGACCTTCAATAACTGCAACGCCGACACCGACTCCTACACCACCTCGGCCAACTCCGGCGCCGCGCCCCCCTCGGTCAAGCTCGACGCCGAAGGGGACGCCGTCACCACCGCCGCCTTCGCCGATCCCGCCTCGGTCGAGTTCTGGATCAAGGGGGTCGGCACCGACGGCACCAGCTCCTTCCTGGTCGAGGAGTATTCCGGCTCGTCCTGGAACGCCCTGACCACCGTCGCTCCCGTCCCGACCGCCGGGACGAAGTTCGGCCCACTACAGCTCCCCGCCTCCTCCACCCGGCTGAGGTTTACCTACAGCAAAAGCGCGGGCAACCTGGCCTTCGACGACGTCCTCGTCGCCGCCAACGGGGACGCCGACGTCGCCCCCGTGGCCGCCTTCCGGGAGGACACCTATCCCGGGGCGACCGCGATCCCCTCCGGCGGCTGGCACAACGACGGCCTCGTCACCTTTCAGTGGACGGACCCCGCTTCCCCGAGCGGAGACGCCTTCTACTATGAGATCAATGCCGCCTCCGGCGCGACCGTCGATTTCAGCGAGGCCGAAACCGCCGACCCCTACGCCGAAGGGGTGAGCCTGGCCGCCTGGGAGGGCACCTGCTATTTCCACGTCGCCGCCCGGACCGGCAACGGCAAGGAGGGGCCGGAGCGGACCTTCCGTTCCCGCTACGACCCCCGCGCGCCGCTCGCCGCCACGGACCTCGCCTCCCCGAGCCACTCCACCTCCGCCTGGAACGGCGTCACCGACGCCGTCTCGGTCGCCTGGACCGACGCCCTCGACGACACCGCGGAAACCTCCGACGTTTCGGGCGTGGCGGGCTACTACTACTCCCTCCGCCGCTCCTCCTCCTACCTCCCGCTTCCCTCCGATCCCTTCGTCTCCTTCGGCGACCAGTCGCTCACCGTCTCGGCGGGCGACGGGACCTGGTACTTCCACCTCCGCTCGGTGGACAACGCCGGGAACCTCGACGCCGCGGCCGCCTCCCTGGGACCGATCCGGATCGACCTCGCCGCCCCGGAGGGCTTGTGGCTCCGGCTCCACTTCATTCAGTGGGTCCCGGAGGGGGAGGACGGCAACTACGGCGACTGCGAGCTCGCCGAGCTCCCCAACGGGGAGAACGTCCTGATCGACGGCGGGGGGGAGAAGGAATCGTCCTGGGGGCCGGACTCGCCGGTGGTGGAATACTTGCGGGAGCGGCTCGGCGAGGGCGGGGTCGTCTACTACATGGTCCTCTCCACCCCCGGGGAGGACAGCTACGCGGGGCTGGGCCCCGTCCTCGAAGCCTTCGACGTCCGCCACTACTACGAGACCTCCCACTGGACCAACCCCTCCGCCCCCGCCGGATACACCGCCTTCAGCGAATCCGTCGACGCCGAGGGGGCGGCCGTCTACTACCTGGTCACCTCAGGCGAGCAGGGCGGAGGGAAGATCCTCTCCGGCGCCGCTCCGGACTGCGGCCCCGGCTGGGACAACGCCGCCCTCGACGCCCGGGTGCTGGCGGCCTGGGACTCCAAAACCTCGGCCAACGCCCGCTCGGCGATCCTGCGCTTGCAGACGGGACGCTCGACCTTCCTCACCGGGGCCGACGCCCAGGCCGCCACGGCGAGCGCGAACGAGCCGATCACCTACGCGCTCGCCCACTACTCCTCCGAGATGGACGCCGACGTCTGGAAGTTCGACCACCAGGGGTCGGACTCCAACGGCTCCAACTCCCCCGCCGAACTCGCGGCGATCAGCCCGGACTACGCCGTCGTCCAGATCGGCTACGGCTCGATCGGGTCGCTCCCCGCCTCCGCGGCCCTGGACCGGGCCCGGGCCGCGGGGGCGGTCGTCTACCGGAATGACCTCGACGGGACGGTTCTCGCCCAGAGCGACGGGCGGGGCAACTACAACCTCGTCCGGGGCCGGGCCTACCGCGACGAGTCCTCGACCCCGGGGGCGGCCTATGACGCGGACGGCGACGACCTCCTCTCCTCCGTGGGCCTCCCCACCCAGCTCAAGATCTCTTCCACGGCGGCCTCCTCGATCACCCTGTCCTGGCAGTCCGCCTGGGGCGAGGAAACCGGCGAGGCGGGCTACGACATCTACCGCTCCCCCCTCTCCGGAGGCTGGGCCGGGGCCGGCCTTGCCGCCAACCCCTACGGTTCGCCGACCGGGATCTACAAGAAGATCGCCTCGGTTCCCCGGGGGACGCTCGCCTTCACCGATTCCGGGCTGACCGGCCTCTTCGCCGCCCAGTATTACTACCGGGTGGCCGCCTGGGCGACCCGGACCGACCCCGAGTCGGGCTATGCGGTCACCTACGAGCGGCGCTACTCCAACGAGACGACCGCCGAGCCGGGCGAGGCGGCCGACGCCCTCGCGCCCGGGGCGATCTACAACCTCTCCGCCTCCGCCGGCGAGGAGCCCGGGTCGGTCGCGCTCGGCTGGACCGCCCCTCACGAGGATGGCTCCACCGGCGGCCGCTGCCGCTATTACGTGGTCAAATACTCCACCTCCTTCTCGATCGACACCGCGCCGGAATGGGACGCCGCCACCGAGGTCTTCGTCCAGACCTGGTATCCGGCCGATCCCGAGGCGGCCGACGCCATGACCGTCTCCGGCCTGGACGCCGAGTCCACCTACTACTTCTCCTTGCGCGCCTACGACGAGTACGGGAACGGGTCGCCGCTGGCCGCTTTCCCGGCGGTCTCCCCCCGGCGCTACCGGAAGGGGGACGTCGTGATCAACGAGGTCGGCTGGATGGGAACCTGGAACGCCTCCACCCATACCTTCCTCGAGCTCTACAACAACCTGGAAGTGGCGATTTCACTAGACGAATGGGGTTTGCTCCTCGACCCGACCGAGGCCTACAACCGGATCGCCGCCCTGGGCGTCCAGGGGCCGACCTACGGCGCGGTCGACCAGATCTTCCATGGGAGGATCCAGGCCTCCCCCAACGGCTTCTACCTCCTGGAGTCCGACCGGACCGCGACCAATTTCCTGGGCGAGGCCGGGAACGACACCCTCGACCACAACAACGGCCAGGTGGAGGATTCCCACCTGCTCAAGAACGGGGCGCCGATGACGGTTCGCCTATACGGTCCCGGCCTCCCGGTGGACCGCTTCGAGAACGACGCCGCCCTCGCCGACCAGTCGGGCAAGGCCGACGCCGCCTGGACGGCGGATAGCTCCTACGTTCTTTCCGCGGCGGGGGCCCCCGAGCGGGGCGGGACCGCCCTCCGAGCCGTGGCCGACTCCTCCTCCGCCTCCAGCCACTACTTCCAGGCCCTTCTCTCGGGCGATTCCGCCAACACCCGGGACTGGTGGGACCCGGAAGAGGGAAGGGCGGGGGCGATGTCCTTCTGGGCGCGCTGGGAGTGGACGGAGTTCACCAACACCAACGTCGCCCTCCTGATGAACCTGCGCACCGGCTCCTCGACCTGGACCGGCTGGACCGCTCCCTGCAAGATTTACCAGCCCGAAGCCGTCACCGGGGGTAGCTGGAACAAGGTTTTCGTGGACTGGGCGCTCTACACCGCCACCGGGATCGACTTGAACGACGTCCAGGCGGTTCGTTTCCGTCTCGCCGAGGGCCAGTCCGACTCCGCCCACCTCAAGGGGACACTCTACCTCGATAACCTCTACGCCGACGTGACGGTCGACGCGCTCGATTGCGCCGCCGGCTGGTTCGCCGGGACCGACGCCTTCACCGCCTACAGCGCTGTCTCCGGCGCCCCCGCCGGGCCCTGGGGGAACGTGATGGGACGAAGAGCGCCCCGGGGCGAGACCGGCGACCCCGACAACTGGCAGGACTTCGTCCACTACGGGTCCTGGACCGACGAATCCGAGCTCTGGTGCGCCGAGGATTCCGTCGGGCTCTACGTGTTCGGGACCCCGGGCGCCCGCAACTCCGTCTACGTGGACCGGGAGAAGGACTCCGACGGGGACGGGATGTGGGACGTCTTCGAGGACGGCTACGGCCTCGACGGGGCCGATCCGAACAACTACCCGGCCGGGGCCAAGACCGGCCCCGCCGACGACCTGGACGGCGACGGCTTCTCGAACCTCCAGGAGTTTTACCTCCGCACCGACCCCTCCGACGCCTCCTACTACTTCCGCCTGGAGACGGTCGGTCCCGGCGTCCTGAACCTCCCCGTCCTCGCCTGGGCCTCCTGGAACCGCCAGTCCTTCGCGCTCGACTTCTGGACCGACGAGGAGATAGCCCCCGAGTACGACATCCTCGCCGCCGACTGGACGGTCGCCGACCAGGCGCAAGGGGAATTTCCCCACCCCGACTGGTTCAACCTGACCGGGACCTGGGGGGTTCTCCAGGAGGGGGCGCCGGCGGCCTGGAACGCCCCCACCACCTCCCGGACGGACGTCTCCGCGGCCAACCTCGCCGACGGCGACATCCGCTTCTACCGGATCTGCCTGAGCGGTTCCCGCCTGGAGGGAGACTGGTCGAACTACACGCTGGCCTCCGAGCCGGGTAAGGGGTCGGACCCCGACCGGAGAGTGAGCGTAGTCGCCGCGCAGGTCTTCCTCGTCCAGAAGAAGGGTTTGAGCCTCTCCGGCGAGGGGATGCACGGACTGGCGGGGAGGAACGACCTCCGAAGCGGGGCGCTCAACAACGTTCTCGGATGCGGTCTTCCCGCCGGCGAGATCTCGCCCGAGTCGACCAACGTCAACTTCTACTTCGCCCAGACCTCGGCCGCCAACCCCTATCCGACCTCGACCGATTTCCTCTCCAGCATCGCCGGCGACGGCTGGCGCCAGACGGACTACACCCCGGCGATCCGCAAGGTGGTCGCCGACGAGGGATTCCGGATCAACCTCCGCTCCGCGCCTTCCCCGGACTACATCTTCCTGGGCGCCCAACTCCGGATGGACCCCTATTACCACCTGATCAACCGGTCCACGGGGCCCGGGGAGCCGGGCGCCGACGAGGCCCGCGCCACCCTCCTCTCCTACAACTTCCCGGTGGAGGTTCCCTTTGTCACCGGTTTCGATTTCTTCAGCACCATGACCGGCACCGCGCACCCCATCCCCCACTTTGAGTTTATCCAGAACGACAACGTCATCCTGTACGATCGCGACATCTCCTCCCGCTTCGGCGCCGGCTACGAGTCGGTCCTGGTTGGCGTCTACTTCGATCACCAGGAGGGGGAGCAGCGCTGGGAGTACTATACTCCCTTGGAATTAAATGAGGAAGAGGTCGGGCCCGAGCTCGTGATCTCGCCGGGGATGCCGATCCAAGTCCTGCAGTTCTGGGACCCGGCGGGCTGCCCCGACTGGTCGGTCCAGGATTCCGTTCCCTACCAGGCGGGCGGGGCGAACGCGATCGGGACGGTTCTGAAGTATTAAAAACCGTGGGGAGCCCCTCCGGCCTCCCCACGGTTTTTAAGGTTGGTCCGAGAAGATGGGGATTCGGTCCCCGTAGCCGCGGTCGGGCGAACATGAAGTTCGCCCCTACAAACCCACGATCGATCCCGCCCCGCGGCAGTAGGGGCGAACCTGCCTACCCCGATCGATCGGGGGGGGCGTCCAGACCATTGCCGAGCCGGGTCAGAAGCCGTGGGTCTCTTCCACGATGTAGAGGGGGCGGGCCTTGGTCTCCTCGAATACCCGGACCAGGTACTCCCCGAGCACGCCCAGGAAGACGAGCTGGATGCCGCCCAGGAAGAGGACGGAGGTGAGGACCGAGGTCCAGCCCGGGATCGCCCGGGACGTGAAGATCCGGATGGCCAGGGCGTAGAGGATATAGAGGAAGGAGAGAAGGGTCACCATGAGCCCGAGGTAAGCGGCGAGGCGGAGGGGGAAGGCGGAGAAGGAGGTGATCCCGTCGGCGGCGAGGGCGAGCATCCGGGGGAGCGAGTAGGCGCTCCGTCCGGCGCGGCGGGGCTCGGGCCGGTAGGAGACGCACTCCTGCCGGAAGCCCGCCCAGCGGACGAGCCCCCGCCAGAACCGCGCCCGCTCCTTCATCGCCCGCAGGGCGTCCGCCACCGTCCGGTCGAGGAGGCGGAAATCGGCCGAGCCGGGGGGGAGGTCGAGGTCGGCGATCCGCTTGAGGACGGCGTAGAAGAGGCGGGAGGTCAGCCGTTTCCCCGGCCCCGCCGCGCCGCTCTCCTCCCGAACCGCGTTCACCACCCGCGCCCCCGCCCGCCAGCGGGCGACCAGCTCGGGGATGAGCTCGGGGGGGTGCTGGAGGTCGGCGTCGAGCGTGATCAAGGCCTCCCCGCGCGCCCGGTCGATCCCGGCGGCCAGGGCAAAAGCCTGGCCGAAGTTTCGGGAGAGGCCGATAACGCGGACCGAGGGGTCGTCCCGCCGGAGCGCGAGCATCGTCCGGCGGGAGCCGTCGGTGGAGCCGTCGTCGACCAGGATGATCTCGGACTCTCCGCCGATCCGGTCCAGCGCCTGCCGGAGCCGGCGGTGGAGCTCGTTGAGGTTGCCCTCCTCGTTGAAGACCGGCACGACGACGGATATGGCCGGCGAGGAGGAGGGGGGGGATGCCTGTTCGCGGGTCATGGCTTGTCCTATATGAGCAGGTAGTCCACAAGAATGATACCAGTATCCCGCTCAACAATACAGTCGGTAAACTGCTGTCTGTTGAATCAGCCAGGTCAAGCCGGCGATTTTTGCGTCTTTTGCGCCTCGGGGGGTTACTATAATCCCGGATGCACTCCAGCCCCATGAGCGGACGCGACGACAAGGAACGGTTTTACGACACCATCGCCGGCGACTTCGACCGGACGATGAACCGCTACGATCTCGAGACGCGCCTCAAGGTCGTCTTCGGCCGCCTGCTCGGCGGCGAGGCGCTCGCCGGCGCCCGCCTCCTCGACGCCGGTTGCGGCACCGGATGGTTCAGCGCGGAGGCCGTCCGCCGCCGGGCGCGGACGGTCGCGCTCGACCTGGGGCGGGGCTTGCTCGACCGGGCGGGGGAGAAGTGCTCCGCGGCCCGCGTCCAAGGGAGCGCGCTCGCTCTCCCCTTCCCCGACGGGACGTTCGACATCGTCGTCTCCTCGGAGATGATCGAGCACACGCCCTCCCCCCGCCGGGCGGTCGGCGAGCTGCTCCGGGTCCTGAAGCCGTCCGGCCTCCTCGCCCTCACCGTCCCCAACCGCCTCTGGCTTCCGATCGTCGCGCTGGCCACCCGCCTCGGCCTCCGCCCCTACCGGGGCTATGAAAACTTCGTTCGCCGCGGGGCGCTCGTCTCCTGGGTGGAGGCGGGCGGGGGAGCGGTCGAGGAGATCTTCGGCTTCCACCTCTTTCCCTTCGTCTCCCCCCTTGTCTACCCGCTTTTGCGCGGGGCCGACCGCTGGGGGAAGCGGCTCGGTCCGGTGATGCTCAACGTCGCCTTGAAGGCCAGAAAAAAAATTTAACCGCGAATTCGCGCCGATCGTCGCGAATGGCTTTGCCGACTGATCACTATAGCGTTTCCCGGTTCCTGCTCGCCACGACGCTTCTCTGCCTTCTCCTCGGAGGGGGCTGCCGCCCGGCGCGGGGGAAGAGACCGCCCGACGTCATCCTGGTCACGATCGGCGCCCTCCGCCCCGACCACCTCTCCGCCTCGGGCTACGGCCGGACGACCACGCCGTTTCTCGACCGCCTGGCCGGGCGGGGCTGGGTTTTCACCGACTGCACCTCGGTCTCCTCCCGCCCCATCCCCGCCCTGGCCTCCCTCTTCACCGGCCTTTACCCCCGCTCCCACGGAGTGAGCCGCGGCCCGGCCGAGGGGGAGGCCGTCGAGGGCGCGGACCGCCTGGCCGGATCCGTTCTCACGCTGGCCGAGGCCCTCCGGCGCGCGGGTTACGCGACGCTGGGCGTCTCCGCCGACGGCCCCGCCGTGACCGAGACCGGACTGGCCCGGGGATTCGACGAGCTCGCGGCCCTCCCCTTCTCCGACGCCGCGGCGGTCGCCCGGACGGCCCTCGATTCCCGGGGGAAGCTCTCCGCCTCCCGCCCGGTCTTTCTCTGGATCCACTGCGCCGATCCCAACGCGCCCTATCGCCCCCGCCTCCCCTGGATATCCCGCTACAGCCCCAACCCCGGCCAGGCCGGGGAATGGGGGGAGAAGAGCCAACGAGCACTCAAGGGGGAGCAGGGCGAAATCCTGCGCCGCCCGGAGCTCGTCTCCACGCTGGTCGACCTCTACGATTCCGAGATCAGTTTCGTCGACGCTTCCCTGGAGCGGCTCTTCGGGGGGCTGGACCGGGCCGGGGAGAGCCTGATCGTCGTCACCTCCGACCACGGCGAGGCCTTCGGCGAGCACGGCGAGCTTGGCCACGGGGGGTCGCTCTTCCAGGAGGAGGTCGCCGTTCCCCTGATCGTCGTCCCGCCCGGAGGGAAGGGCGGGGGGGCTATGATCGCCACGGAGGCCAGCCTGGTCGATGTCTTTCCCACGATCCTCGACGCCCTCGGTTTGGCCGTCCCGCCCACCCTCCCCGGACGGAGCCTTCTGTCCGCCCTGGAGGCGCCTCCAGCGGAGAGCGGTCGCCCGCTCTTCCTCGAGCTCCGAGGCGGGGGTGATCTCGCGGGGATGCGGCTCGAAAAGTGGAAACTGATCGCCCGGCCGAGGAAGACGGAATCGAAGTGGGCGCTTTACGATCTCGAGGCCGATCCCGGGGAGTCCCGGAACCTGGCCGGGCAGGAGCCCGCCACCTTCCGCGATCTGGGCGGACGCTTCCGATCCTGGATTTCCTCCCCGCCGGAGTTTCGCTTCGCCCGCCCGGCGCCGAGCCGGGGGAAGGGAGGGGAGGAGGCTGCCCGGGTCGGTCCTCTCCCCTGAGCCGCCCCGTTTTCTCCGCCCGTCCGCGCCATCCTCAACCGGCCGCTTCGGCCACCACAGGCGGAGATGCTTGTCCCCCCGCTCGATTGCCGGGAGTGGGTCTTTCTGCTATATTACCAAACCGTAATTGTCCGGAAACCATAACCGTGTCTTCGGATCCAGAAGCCCGCATGAAGCGGATCGCGGCATCCCTCGTCGTCCCGGCCGTCCTCTGCCTCTCCCTGCTCCCGGCCCCGCCCGCCCCGGCTGCAACGGGCGGACCCGGCGTGGGCGGCTGGTATTCCTGGATCGACGGCCATCCGCCCGCCCCGGTCGAGCCCTACTCCTGGCGGGAGATCGCCGGCCCCGCGGGCGGGACGGGGACCGAGATCACCCGCGACCTGTGGAGCGGAGACATCGACGACGGCTGCTACTACATCCCGTCGATCGGATTCGATTTCGAGTTCTACGGCCGCTCCCGCTCCGGCCTCTACGTCGGGACCAACGGTTTCGTCAACTTCGACTCCTGCGCCACCGCCTACGCCAACGAGCCGATCCCGACCGAGGACAGCGAGCTCGACGACTACATCGGCGCCTTCTGGAGCGATCTCGACCTCAACGGCTTCGCCGGGGCCACCGTTTATTACGCCCTCCGGGGGAGCGCGCCGGACCGGGAGTTCGTCGTCGAATGGTACCGGGTGCCCCACATCGAGGACGCCGCCTCGCGGCTCACCTTCCAGGTCGTTCTCCGCGAGGGATCGAACGAGATCCTCTGCTCCTACAGCGCGATGACCGACTCCGGGGGCGGCTGGGCGGCCGGGACCGCCGCCACGCTCGGGGTGGAGGGCCCGGCGGGCTACCAGGGGCTGGAGTATTCCTACTGCCGTCCGGCGGCCGCCGATTCGCTCGCGGTCCGCTACCGCATCACCGCCGGCCCCGAGCGCTTCCTGCTCCTGGAGGAAACCTGCGGGGAGTGGCCGGACGTCTCCCCGGCCTATCCGCCTCCGGTCTTGAACGGCCTCGGGTTCTCCTACACGGTCACGGGCGACCCCGACCAGTTCTTGGAGCGGCTCCGGAACGGCGGGCCCTACGCCCTGGTTATCGTCGACGAGTACGCCAACTGCCTCGACGCGGACACGGTCTTAGAGCTGGAAAATTACCTCGGCGGCGGCGGCCGGGCGCTCATCTCCTGGTTCGGGTGGGACCCGGTCGCCTCCTGCCCGGCCGCCGCCGGCCTCGACGCCGCCTTCGGCGCCGCCTTCGCTTCCGCCAGCACCGCGCCCAGGCCGCTCTACCGCTGGGACCCCTCCCACCCGATCTTCACCACGCCCAACGGCGTATCCGATTTCACCTTCTTCAGCGATTTCTGCGCCTACGACCTGGCCGGGTTCACCGCCACGACCGCCGGCGTAGCGGTGGCCGGCTTTACCGCCTCCTCCCAGGCGGGAGAGGGCGGGATCATCGTCGGCAACCGCGGCCGGACGATCCTGAACGGGGAGGTCTTCGGCGTTTTCCCGCCCGCGGTGGCCGGCTTGATCGAAAACGAGATCCTCTTCCTCCTCCCCACTCCCTCGCCCAGCGCCAGCCCCACCCCCCCGACCCCGACCCCGACGCCGGAGGGCTACCATACGCCGACCCCCGCGCCCTCGCCCACGCCCTCGCCGACACCGGAGGGCTACCGCACGCCCACCCGGACGCCGACGCCCCCCCCGTCGCCGACGCCCACGCCGACCTGCGGCCCCACCGTCCCCCCGGAGACGGCGGCGATCGCCTCCGGCGACTACTCCGGGGACGGGACGGCCGCCCCCGCGGTCTGGCGGCCGGGGAACGGGATGTGGACGGTCCGGTCCCTGACCCGCTTCTTCTTCGGCGCGAGCGGCGACCGGGTCGTCTCCGGCGACTACGATGGGGACGGATCGGCCGACCCGGCGGTCTTCCGCCCCGCCGCCGGCCTCTGGCGGATCCGGGAGCTCTCGGCCTTCGCCTTCGGGACATCGCAAGACGCCCCCGTCCCCGGGGACTACGACGGCGACGGGCTGTCCGACCCGGCGGTCTTCCGCCCCGCCGCCGGTCTCTGGGCGGTCAGGGGGATCACCCGCGTCCATTTCGGCGCCGAGAGCGACTGGCCGGCGCCCGCCGACTACGACGGCGACGGGGTGACCGACCTCGCCGTCTTCCGCCCCGCGCAGGGGGCCTGGCTCGTCCGGGAGGTCACCGCCGTCTGGCTCGGAGCGGCGGGCGATTGGCCGTTGCCGGCGGACTACGCGGGCAACGGGACGGATTCCCCCGCGATCTTCCGCCCCTGCAACGCGCTTTGGGCCGTCGCCGGCCTCACCCGCTCGTATTTCGGCGTCTGCCTCGACTGGCCTCTCCCCGCCGACTACGACGGGGACGGCGCCGCCGCGCCGGCGGTCTTCCGGGGCGGCGGGAGCCTCTGGGCGGTCGCCGGCCTCACCCGGTATTATCTCGGAACCCAGGACGACGTCCCGGCGACCCGCTGATGAATCGGAGAGGATTCATCGTTCGCCTGCTGAAGGTAGTCGGAGGAGGGCTGGCTTTCCTGGCCCGGCCCCCCGCCGCCCGCTCCCGCGAGCCCGTGTTCGAGCTCAATCACGTTCGGGAGTATCCCCCGGGCAGCGTGACCCACCACATCATCGCCGAGGCCTTCATCGTCTCCGACTCCGCCGGCCTCTACGCCCTCTCCTCGATCTGCACCCATCGAGGGGGCCATCTCTTCAAGACCGACAAGGAAGACGCTTTCGTCTGCCGGAGCCACCATTCCCGTTTCAACCTCAACGGGGACCCCGTCCGCGGCCCCGCCGTCCGCTCCCTGCCCTGGCTGCGCCTGGAGCTGAGCCGGGAGAAACGAGTCGTCCTCTACCGCGCTCAGGCCGGGGAGAGGGGGGTGAGGCTGAGCCGCGAAGACGGGCGAAAGGTGCCGGTTGCCTGCCCGACGCCCCGGGACCGGACCGCGCCTTCCGCTGGCTAGCCCGGCGACGGTCAGCGTGCGCCTTGCATCCCGCGCCCCCCTTCCTGTATCCTGTAGCCGATATCATCCCCAAACTGAGGCTAAAGACCGTGAAACGAGTCGCGGCGGTGGGTTTGCTCTGCGGCCTGATCGGCGTTCTCTTCTCCGGCCCGGCCCGCCCCGGCCCTCTGCCGCCGAAGTACCGGGACGGGACCTACCTCGGGATCGCCCGCGCGGGGCCGCTCCAGGCCAAGGTCAGGATCACGGTTTACGACGGGGCGATCAGCGACGTGGAGTTCCTGGAGCTGTCCGAATGGAAGCCGGACGAGGTGCGGGCCGCCCTGCGTCTCCGGATCATAGATAAACAATCGGAGGAGGTGGACGGCGTGAGCGGAGCCACGATCTCTAGCAATCTGGTCAAGCAAGCGGCGGGCGACGCCCTGAAGAACGCCCGGAATCCCAAGCCTTCGTCTTCCCCGGCCGAGAGCTCCCCCGCCGGCGCGCCCTCTCCCCAGGTGGTGCTGGAGACCACGCAGGGCGAGATCGTCATCTCCCTCTTTCCCGCCCCGGCCCCCAAGGCGGTGGAGAATTTTCTGGGGCTGGTCAACCGGGGCTACTACAACGGGACCGTCTTCCACCGGGTGATCCGCAACTTCATGATCCAGGGCGGGGACCCCACCGCGACCGGCCGCGGCGGCGAATCGATCTGGGGAGGGCCTTTCGCCGACGAGTTCGATCCCTCTCTCGCCTTCGACCGGGTGGGGCTCGTGGCGATGGCCAACTCCGGACCGGGCACCAACGGCTCGCAGTTCTTCATCACGGTCGGGAAGACGCCCTGGCTCAACAATCGCCACACCATATTCGGAGAGGTGGTCTCCGGATTCTCCGCCGTCGAGGCGATCTCCCGGGTCGCCGCCGGCCCGGGCGACCGTCCGCTCGAGGCCCAGAAAATCATCCGGGCGTACGAGAAAAAGTGACGAGCGTGTAAAGTGGAACGGGTAACGGCACGGCTAGCATTGCCGTGGGCAACGGTTTATGGATGGGCCGTGCCTTTCGATGGAGAGCTTGAATTGGCCCAGCGCCGCTCGCCCGTTTGCCGTCTGCCGGCGGCCGTGATACGCTAGTATATAAGAGCCCGATGAAAAGGACCGCCTTGATCGCCGCCCTTCTCCTCTCCTGGCTCCTCCCGGGGTCCGCGCCCGCCTTCACGGTGAAGCTCTCCCCGGAAGGCAAGGCGGCCCGCTGGCCGGCCGAGTCCGCATCCATCTTCTACGCCGTCAACCCCGCCGGCCCCGGCTCCGATCCCGCGTTCCTCGCCGCCTTGGACGAAGCCTTCCGCTCCTGGCGGCAGGCGGCCGGCGGCGCGCTGGCCTTTGTCTTCTCCGGCCAGAAGGAAGGCGCTGGCGCCGAGCGGGACGGGGTGAACACCGTCCTCTGGGCGGAGCGCGAGTGGAATCACGGCCCGGAGGCGGTGGCGGTGGCGACCGTCTGGTATGCCGACCGAATGGGGACGATCGAGGAGGCGGACATCGAGTTTAATGCCCGGGATTACCGCTGGTCTCTCGACGGCCGGGACGGGTCTCTCCCCCTTCCCCAGATCGCCCGCCATGAGATCGGCCATCTCCTGGGCATGAGCCATTCCTTTCTGCCCTCCTCGGTCATGCACGATTCGGTCTCTCCCGGCTCCCCGGTGCGGTTCGCCCTGAGCCGGGACGACGTTGCCGCGGCCTCCTTCCTCTATCCCGCCGCCTCGCCCGCCTGCTCCGTCTACGATCTCCCCGTTCTTCTCTTTCCCCGGGATTTCCCGGGGTCGTCGGGCGTCCGCCCGCTCGGCGGACTCGAGTCCGCTAAGCGGGAGATCGTCGCCCTAGGCGCGCTGGACGCCGACGGTGACGGCCTGCTGAGCGAGGCGGCCGTCCTGCGGCGGAGTCCGGAGGGAGGGGCGACCCTAGAGCTGCTCACCGCCCCGCCGGGGGAGGAAGCGGCCCTGGTCTCCCTCGCTCCCGCGCGGGAGATCGCGGGCGCTGGCGCGATCGTCGCCGCCGCCGGGGGCGATTTCGACCACGACGGTCTCGCCCGCGAGCTCGCCGTCCTCGTCCGCTCCGGCGGCCGGGAGACCGTGCGGGTTTACTCCTGGACGGGGTCGCCGGAGAACGGCCCGCGCCAGCTCTTCTCCCGGCCGGTCGCAGCTCCTCCCGCGGACAACGTGGTCGGGATGACGACCCTGGACGCCAACCGCGACGGTTTTAAGGACGAGCTGGTCATCCTGAGGTCGACGGGGCGGGGATACGCCGCCGCGATCCTTCCCCCGCTCTCGGTCGGAGACTCCCCCCTCTCCGGCGAGCGCCTCCTCCTGCCGGGGCTGCAGAAGGGGTCCCGCCTCCTGGGCGCGGCCGCCCTCGACGCCGACGGCGACGGTGAGGAGGGGGAGATCGTGGTCCTCGAGCGCCTCCCCGACGGGCGTTGCTGGCTCCATGCCTTCCGCCCGTCCGGTTCCGCCCTGAGCTACCTCTCCTCGGCCCCCGCCCCCTCCGTCAAGGGGGCGGTGGCGCCCGCCCGCTGGGTCGCCGTCGATTTCAGCCGCGACGGCGTGGTCGACGAAGCCCTCCTCCTCTCTCTCCAGTGATCTGCGGCGGATTGCCCGCCGCCTCTCCCGGAAGCATCCCCGTAACCGTGGTCTGAACTTCTACATAGAAACATATTTGACAAATAATGGAATGAAAGTATAATTGGTTCGTTCGCGGCCGTTTGCTCGGCCCTCCCCATCCGCAGGAAAACGGTTCGGCGAGGATCGTTTTGTGAGCTCTGCCGATGCCCATCTCTCCGACTCCACCCTGGTCGCCCGGGTCTATCTGGACGGAGACCTGGAGGCCTTCGAGACGCTCGTCGAGCGCTACCGCCCCCGGGTTTTCAACTACCTCTACCGCCTCGTCCAGGACTTCGAGCGGTCCCGGGACCTGACCCAGGAGGTATTTATCGAGATCGCCGCCGGCATCCCCCGGCTGACCTCGTTCGAGAACATCTCCGGATGGATCTACCGCCTCGCCCGAGGTGTCGTCGGCCTGGACGCCCGCCGCCGGCGGCGCTCGGCACCGGCTCTCGCCTTGGGAGACAGCCCGCATGGCCGGGGAACGGAGACGGCCGCCCGCGCCGCCGTTTCCGGGGACGACCTGGCGGGCCCGGATCGCCAGGCCGTCCAGCGCCTCCTGGAGATCAAGATGGAACGGGCCATCCTTCGGCTCGGTCCCGGGCTCCGGAGGGTGGTGAGCCTCTGCCTCGTCCAGGGATTGCCCTACGACCGGGCGGCGTCGATCCTGAAGATCGGCCGGAGAACGGTGGGGACGCGCCTCCACCGCGCCCGTCGACTGATGGCGGAATACCTGGACGCCGCCCCGGACGACTGACCGGGGCGGGGGCGGACGGACGGGGCTGTAGGGGCGAACTTCATGTTCGCCCGGACGGGCATGGCTGGGCGAACACTAGGTTCGCCCCTACGGATCGACGGTGGGCATGCCTGGGCGAACACTAGGTTCGCCCCTACGGATCGACGGGGGGCCTCTGACGGAGCTTCGCCCGGACGGGCATGGCTGGGCGAACACTAGGTTCGCCCCTACGGATCGACGGGGGGCCTCTGACGGAGCTGTAGGGGCGAACTTCATGTTCGCCCGGACGGGCATGGCTGGGCGAACACTAGGTTCGCCCCTACAAACCGACGGGGGGCCTCTGACGGGGCTGTAGGGGCGAACTTCATGTTCGCCCGGAGGGGCATGGCTGGGCGAACACTAGGTTCGCCCCTACGGATCGACGGGGGCGGTTGTGCGGGGCTGTAGGGGCGAACTTCATGTTCGCCCGGGGGGCTTGGCTGGGCGAACACTAGGTTCGCCCCTACGGATCGACGGGGGGCATGGCTGGGCGAACACTAGGTTCGCCCCTACGGATCGACGGTGGGCCTCTGACGGGGCTGTAGGGGCGAACTTCATGTTCGCCCGGACGAGGGGGAGAAGGATGAAAAGCTCCGATTACGATCCCGGTCTACACCATCGGCGATCCATTCGCCTGCCATGGTACGACTATGCCCGCAAAGGCATGTACTTCGTGACTGTCTGCACGCAAGAGATGAGATGTCTATTCGGAACGGTCGGAGATCGCCTCATGCATCTAAACGAATCTGGGGAGTGCATAGCCGGAGCTTGGGATGATATTCCCGGCCGTTTCCCCGGCGTCGACTTGGATTATTCCGTGGTAATGCCCAACCATATTCACGGTATCGTCATGATCGTTCAGCATACAGCCCGCCAGGATCAATCGGTACGGCAAGGGACGGTGAGTGGGATAAGGGGCGAATCTGGTGTTCGCCCCTTCGGAACTTTGCCGGGCTCTCTCTCTCGGATCATACAGGCGTTCAAATCGATCACTACTGGCGCGTATGTCCGCGGCGTCAAAGATCGCGGCTGGCCCCCTTTCCAGGAAAGATTGTGGCAGAGAGGTTATTTTGAGCACATCATCCGTGACGAGAGGGAGCTTTATCTCATAAGAAGATATATTGCCGAAAATCCGCGCCGATGGGAGATGGACAACAATAATCCATCCGCTACAGGATCAGAAGATAGAATCCCCTGGGAGGCATAAGGGAGGACTCGGACGGACGAACACCCCCGATGGATCGGGGCCCCTGCGGATCGACGGGGGCGGTTGTGCGGGGCTGTAGGGGCGAACTTCATGTTCGCCCGGGGGGCTTGGCTGGGCGAACACTAGGTTCGCCCCTACGGATCGACGGTGGGCATGGCTGGGCGAACACTAGGTTCGCCCCTACAAACCGACGGTGGGCATGGCTGGGCGAACACTAGGTTCGCCCCTACAAACTGACGGTGGGCATGGCTGGGCGAACACCCCCGATCTATCGGGGATGTTCGCCCGGACTATCTCCCCAGAGGGATGTCGCCTTCCCGCCCGAAGACGGTCCGCGTCCGGGACCAGATCGACCAGAGGCCGCTTGAGGGGCTGAAAACGGCCGGGTCCAAGGCGCCGTCCCCGTCGTAGTCGGCGGGGACGGGGAGATCCTCCTCCCCTCCGAGGATGAGCAGGCGCGGTTCGCCGCCGCTCATCAGGACCTCCCACTCGCCGGTAGCGGGGCGGAAGAGGCCGGGGTCGGTCTCGCCGTCGAGGTCGTAGTCCCGCGGGACGGGGATGTCGCCGGCCGTCCCGAAGAGGAATTGGGTGATACCCCGGACGATCCAGAGGCCGTCGCCCGGGCGGAAGACGGCGAGCTCCGCCCCCTTCTCCCCGTCGTAGTTCCCGGGGACGGGGATGTCGCCGACCCTCCCGAACTCGACTTCCGTCTCCCCCTCGGGCGTGAGGAGTCCCGTCCAGACGCCCTCCTCGGGATCGAAGACCGCGGCCTGGGCCTTCCCCTCTCCCGCGTAATCGGCCGGGACGGGGACGGAGCCCTCGCCGCCCAGGAAACGGCGGGTCAGTCCGCGGACATCCCAGAGGCCGGCGGCCGGGCGGAAGAAGGCGATCTCTGCCGTCCCGTTCCCGTCGTAGTCGCCGCTCGCCGGGATATCGCCCTCGCCTCCGAAGGCGACCTTGGTCATCCCCCGGATCAGCCAGAGGCCGGGGGCGGGGCGGAAGACGGCGATCTCGGAGGTGCCGTCCCCATCGTAGTCGCCGCTCTGGAGGACCGGATAGGAAGGGGTCGGGGGAGGGGAGGGGGTTAGTTCCGGTTCCGGCGGGGGCGTGGACTCCCGGCTTTCCGAGGGGGCGGGCGTCGATTCGCCTTCTTCGGCCGCGTTTTCGATCGGGGGCGTCGCCGAGGCGGTCGGCGTGGGGGAAGGGGAGGGCGTGGGGGGAGGGGCGCGCGATACGCCCGCCGCCTGGGGCTGGAAGAGGGAGACGAAGGCGTCTCTTCCGCCAGCCCGGGCCGCCTGGAAGGCGTTCGCGGTGGGGAAGTCGGCGGAGGCGGTCAGGCCGGCGATGACAGCGCCTCCGAACGGATGGATGGCAAGGGCAAAGGCGACATCCATCTCGCTTCCGCCCAGGTAGGTAGAATAATCGAGGTTCGATCCGCCGGAGGCGAAGACGGTCAGGAAAGCGTCTCGGTCCGTCCCCCGGAGGCTCGACTGGTAGGGGTTGACGGTCGGGAAATCCATGGATGAGGTGTCACCGCCGACGAAGCAGCGTTCCCGAGCGTCGAGGCCTACTATGCAGGCTTGCAGAACATCGCCGCTCCCTCCCAGGAAGGTGGAGAAGACAAGGGTCGAACCGGCGGATGAGACGCGGGCGAGGAAGAGATTCGTCAGCCCGCTCAGGGTTGATTGATAGGCGCTGCGCGTGGGGAAATCAGAAGATGAGGTCACCCCTAAGATGATCGCGTCGCCTCCAGAGCTCTGGACAAGAGACGTGGCTCTGTCATCGCCCGCCCCGCCGAGGTAGGTCGACAGGATCAGGGATGAACCAGAGGAAGAGAGGCGCAGGATGAAGGCATCGGTACAGCCGCTCTGCGACGACTGGTAGGGGGATCGCGTGGGGAAATCCACGGAGGAGGTGTACCCCGCCAGCAGCGACGTTCCATCACCCGGAAGCGCGACCGCCAGCGCGGTTTCCTCCGAGGACCCTCCGAGATAGGTGGAGAATTCGAGAGCGCTCCCCGTCGAGGAGAATCGCGCCGCGAACAGGTCGCGGGGGCCAGAGAGGGAGGATTGATAAGGGGAGAGGGTGGGGAAATCGATGGAGGTTGACTCTCCCGCGACGGTGGCCCGGAGGGAGGAATCGATAGCCACCCCGATCCCCCGACTCACCCCCCCTCCGCCCAGATAAGTCGAATAGAGCAGGGATGATCCGGAAGAGGCGAACCTGACCAGAAAGGCCGCGGTATCTCCGGCGCGGCTCGCTTGGTAGGGATTGGCGGTTGGGAAATCGGCGGAAAAGGTTGCCCCCGTGAGGTAGACCGCCCGGTCGGCATCGATGGCGATGGAGCTGCAATAATCCAGGCCGGACCCTCCCAGAAAGGTGGAGAAGATGAGGCGGGAGCCTGACGATGAGAACTTAGAGAGGAAGAGGTTGGAGGGGCCTTTCCGGACGCCTTGATATGCCGCCGCGGTCGGGAAATCGGCCGATTTGGTGTTCCCGGCGACGTACAGGCAGCCGCTGGGGTCGACCGATATTGCCTCCGCGGCATCATCGGCTGTCCCCCCCAGATAGGTCGACCAGGCGGGGCCGAGGAAGGGCGGAGAAGCGGAGGGGCGGGGCGAGGGGGAAGGAGAGGGCGAGGGCTGGACGGTCGGCGAGGCGGAGGGGAGGGGAGAGGGGGTCCTCACGGGCGTGGGCGTCCGCGTGGGGGGAGCGGTCTTGACGGGGACGGGCGTGCGGGACTTTGGCGCCGTCGGCGAGGGGGAGGCTCCGGGCGCGGTGGGGCTGGGAGTGGGGACGCCGGCCGCCGGCGGCGTCGGCGTGGGGGCGGGAGGGGTGTTGACCGGGGTCGCCCAGTAGTTGAACCAGTCGCCTCCGGACGAGGAGGAGGACGAGGAAGAGGGCGTCTTCGCGGCGTCGGGGGAGGTCGGACCGGCCCGGGGCGACCCGCTCGCTCCGGGCGAACCGGAGGGGGAGCCGGACGGCGATCCGGATGGCGAACCCGATGGCGTTGGCGCTTTGCCCGGCTGGTTAGCCTCCGCCGGTTTGGGAGGCGGCTCGGCGGGCTTCTCCTCGGGAGGGGCGGGTTCCTCGGGAGGCTCCTCGGGCGGTTCCGGCTCCGGCGGAGGCTGTTCGGGAGGAGGCGGCTCTTCGCGGACCTCGGGCGGGGGAGGGGGCGGCTCGGGGAGAGGCGGGCCGGGTTCCTGGACGACGATCAGGGGGCGCGCCTTCCCGCCCGGGGCCTTCGGGGCGGGTTTAGCCGCGGACTTCGTCGGGCGGGGGCTGACCGTGATGTTGAAGAGGAGGCGGGAGAGGTTGGCTTGAGCGTCCTCGGCCTGGATGACCAGCCAGAGGTACCTCCCGACCTGGTTGGGCTGGGGCGTCCAGCGGAAGGTCTGGGTGGCGGGGTCGAAGGAGGCCCCGGGGGGGAAGAGGTTATGCGTGTAGACGAGCTTGCCGTTCGCCCCCGCTTCGGCTTTGACCGCAAAGGTGAGCGTCTCCCCGGCGACGGCTTCGAAGGTCTTGGGGTAGAGGGAGTAGTCCCAGGCCGGGGCGGCCGCCTTCCCGGAGTCGGCGGCCGCCGCCGGAAAGAGGAGCGCCGCGAAAAGGAGGGCCGATCCGTGCATCGCGTCCGTGGGGAGAAGAGGATCTCGGATCTGAGATTATTTCCCCAGCGCCTCCTTTGCTCTCTCGGCCTCCGGTCCCTCCCGGACCCGCTTCAAGACCTCGCCAAAGGCGCGGCGGGAGAGCTTGTCGTGGATGAGGCCGATCGCCGCCTGAGCGAGGGAGGAGTGCTCGGGGTCGCCCTCCCGGGCCGCCTCCTCGAAATAGGCGATCGCCTCTTTCGGGCGGTCGAGGAGAGCCCAGTACTGGGCGCCGATGAGGAGCTTCAGGGGCGCCTCCGCCCGCCGGTCCGGGATTTTCTCCAGGGCCTCCTTCAGCATCTTGATGGAAACCTCGTAGTCGCCGTCTCGCGCGGTTTCGCTCGCCTTGAGGAGGAGTTTGTAGACGTCGAGCGGCGCCGATTCGCTGACGTAGAGGCCGCAGGGCATCAGGAGCTCGTCCACCCGCCGGGGGGAATCGGAGAGGATGAGGGAGACCGGCCTTTCCGTCCCCTCGTCCGGCGCCGGGCGCCGCACCTCCCCGGCGGCCAGCCCGGTCTCGGCGATCTCCTCCCGCAGAGCCTTCGCCCGGGGGAGCGGGAGGGGAACGGGCAGGGGGGCGTTCCCCTCGCCGGACCAGTTCCAGGAGAGGCCGGCGGTGACGGCGACCGGGCCGAAAGGCTCGCCGCCGTTTCCCGCGATCTCGACCTCGCCGCTTTCCACGGCCACCGCGACGGCGTCGCCGGGACCCGCCGAGACGGAGAAGGCAGTCCCGCGCGCCGTCAGCCGCGTCCGCGCCGTTTCGACGACGAGGCTGCTCCCCGTGAAGTCGGCGAAGGTGGCCGCCCAAATCCGCCCTTCCTTGAGATGGAAGGCCCGCTCCTTTCCGGCCGCCGGACGGAGCGAGAGGATGGAGTCGTTCCCGATCCGCAGGGCGTAGAGCCGCTCTTCCCCGAGGTTGATCGACCCTCCCGGACCGGTGAAAATGGCCGCTCCCTCCGGGAGCGCCGTGCCCGGCGCCGCTTTCTCCCAGGCGGCTGTCGCGGGATGGTAGGTCTCGGCCGCTCCCCGGGCGGAGATGATCCGAACGCCGCTCGCCTCCGGATGAGCCTGTCTCCGGAGGAGGAAGAAAGCCGCGCCCGCGACGACGAGGACGCCCGCGGCGGCGAACAGGAAGGATGCGTTTCTCTTGGTCATATTGTCTGACTGATCGCTGGTATATACGTCGTGAACCGGCGGATCGTTCGGGCCGTTTATCTCCGGTCGTCCGCGGTATGTCGCTGCTCCTTCCAGGGGTCGGCGAGGTTGCTGTAGCCGTTCTCCTCCCAGAAGCCCCGCCGGTCTTCCGGGAGAAGGGTGATCCGGTTCACCCACTTGGCGGACTTGTAGGCGTAGAGGGGCGGGACGACGAGCCTTAAGGGACCTCCGAACATCCGGGGGAGCGGCTTCCCCCGGTAGCCGTCGGCGAGGATGACGTCGGGACGCCGGGCGGTCGCGAGGGGGAAGTTCGTGGAGTATCCCCCGTAGCACTCGGCGAAGACGAAGCGCGCCTCCGCCTTGACCCCGGCCCGGTCCAGGAGGTCGCCCAGGCGGACCCCACGCCAGGGGGCGTCCTTGACCGACCAGGTGGTGACGCAGTGGAAGTCGACGACGAAGTCGGCGTGGGGGAGGGACTGGAACTCGTTCCAGGAGAAGGAGAGAGGTTTTTCGACCAGTCCGTCGATCGCCAGACGCCAGTCCTTCTCGTCGATCGGCGGCCTTCCCCCGGCGCTGTATTCGATCAGCTCCGCCACCCAATCCTGTCCCGGGGGGAGGCGGGGATCGCGGGGGGAGGACATCCCGAAAGCCAGATCATTCCAGGGCAGTATCTTGGTCACGGCTCCTCCGAGGAGGGCGGCGAGGGCGGCGAGAAACCGTCGCCGGTTCAAAGCAAGTCTGTTCGTGCTCGGCGGCAAGATGGTCGATTATATCCCGGAAACAGGGATCCGCATAGATCGATGTCTGTAGGCGCGGACCTTCAGGTCCGCGTCTACGAAGGATTGCCGAGCCATCTCCCGCCGCTAGTAGTCCTGCGGCTCGTATCCGAAGGGATACGGCGTCTTCGAGAGGCGGGAGAGGGAGCGGCGCGTGCAGTAGGGGACGAAGCCCTCCTGGGGGGCGAGGTTGGAATAGACCTCGCTCGCCCGGTTGTTCCCGCCGACGTCCTGGGCGTATTCGATGCAAAAGATGGGGAGGTGCCCCTTCATCGGCGCGAGGTAGGCGAGGAGTGCCTCCGTCCAACCCGGATAGACCTCGTCGGTGGGCGTGTTATACCCCTCCGGGTCGTCCCAGTCGTCGAAGCCGCCGTCCCCCTCGAACCAGATCCCTTCCTGGGAGATGGCGTCGACCGCCGAGAGGTAGCGGGAAGGATTCTCTTCGTAGAGGTCGGGGGCGTTCTGGGCGACGACCAGGTAGCCGGCGTCGGCGAGCGGAGAACCCTCCCGCCCGTAGGACCGGATCCCCTCGATCAAGTCAAGCATCGCTTCCGCCGGGTCCACCCCCTCCGCCTCGGCCCGCGCCGCGACCGTTTCGTCGGAGAAGCCATCGACCCAGTCCAGGTAGATCCCGTCGAAGCCGTTCTCCAGGGAGACGCCGACCTGGCTCTTCCCGCCGGACCCGGAGATCACGATCTTTCGCCAGTCGGGATACCAGTAGGCGACGGGGTAGCACCCGCTCCAGCCGTCGGGGTCGGCGCAGACGATCCAGGATGGGTTTCCCACCTCCCATCCGCTCTGCCAATACCAGCGCCAGTCCTCGGCCTGGCCGACGTCCGAGTAGGCGAGGATGATCGGGTTCTTGTGGCAGTTCGCGATGACGTAGTTCCTGATGTCGCGGACGAGTCCGGCGATGTCGAAGGACTCCTCCCCCCGCTCGGTGACCACCGGCTCCAGGACGTACAGGTCGAAGTGCGAGCCCACGAGCGCTTCCCGCTGTTCGGCGGTGTTGACGTTCATGATGTTGTAGGCGAAGTGGGCGACCTCGGAGAGGCGGACGGGGCGGACGCGCCCGGCGCTTCCGGTGGCGGGGCGATCGCCCCGTCCCCCGAAGCTCTCCCGGCCGCCGCCCCGCCAGGCCCAGCGCGCCGACTCGCTCCGGAAGACGACGGGGACCTGCTCGCCGCCGGGCGGGCCGAAGGCGAGCGCCCAGTCGGCCGGTTCTCCGAAATAGAAGCGGGTGACGGACCGCCCGGCCCACAGGCCAGAACCCGGGCGGAAGACGGTAGGGATCGCGGCGTTTCTCCCCGCCCAGCGGAAGGGGAGGGGGACGTCGCCGGCGGAGCCGAAATAGATGCGGGTGAGGCCGCGGAGGGACCAGAGCCCTCCGGCGGGGCGGAAGACCGCGGCTTCGTCCCGCCCCTCCGCGCGCCAGTCTCCCGGGACGGGGAGGTCGCCGGAGGCCCCGAAGGAGAAGCGGGTGAGTCCGCGGACGGCCCAAAGGGCGTCGGCGGGGCGGAAGACCGCGGCTTCGCCCCGCCCCTCAGCGCGCCAGTCTCCCGGGACGGGGAGGTCGCCGGAGGCCCCGAAGGAGAAGCGAGTGCGGCCGCGGACCGCCCAGAGGGCGTTGGCGGGGCGGAAGATCCCGGCCTCGCTCGTCCCGTCCCCGTCGTAGTCGCCGGGAGCGGGTCGGTCGCCCTCCTCCCCCAGGAAGAAGGCGGTGAGGCCCCGGATCCTCCAGAGCCCGGTCGCGGGGCGGAAGGAGGCGATCTCCGCCGTCCCGTCGCCGTCGTAGTCGACGGCGGGGAGGGCGAGCGTCTCCTGGGCGGAAAGGAGCGCGGGATCAAGGAGGGGGATCGCCGCGGCCGCGACCGTGAGGAAGCTTTTCATCCCAAGGAAATATATCACGCCGGCATGGGTTGTCGGGCGTGGGGGAAGGCTCAGGTTGCATCAGACGCCCCGAACCCTGAACCCTGACACCTGAAACCTGACACCATTCTTGCCTTCTGCCTTTTGCCTTCCGACTTTATAATGCCGCCGGTGAAGATCGCCCGTCCGCCAACCCCTCTTTGTCTTGCGCTCGTCGCGGTCGCGGCCGTCCTCGTCTATCTCTCCGCCCTCCCCGGCGAGTTCCTCTGGGACGACGTCTACTTCATCACCAACAACGTCTTCCTCCGGGACTGGCGCCACCTCCCGGAGATCTTCACCGGCGACGTCGCCGCCGGCTCGGGGATGAGATACAACTATTTCCGTCCCCTGACCATCTTCACCTATCTTCTCGACCGCACGGTTTACGGATTCGACCGGCGCGGATACCATCTTTCCAACGTCCTCTTCCACCTGCTGACCTCGATCTCCGTTTTTTTCCTCGCCCGCCGCCTCGCCTCGCCGCCCCCGGCCGCTCTCCTTGCCGCCCTCTTCTTCGCCGTCCATCCTCTCCAGACCGAGACGGTGGCCTACGTATCCGGGAGGCCGGATTCGCTCGTCGCCCTCTTCATGATCCTCTCCTTTCTCCTCTACCTCCGGCAGGCCGGCGGCCCCCGACCCCGTCTCTGGGCTCTGATGACCCTCAGCTACCTCCTCGCCGCCCTCTCCCGGGAGAATTGCGTCGTCCTTCCCCTCCTCGTCCTCTGGTACCACCTGGCTTACCGGGAACGCCTCCGCCCCCTCCGCTTTCTCCCGCTGGCCCTGATCGCCTTCGCCTACGTCGTTCTCCGCGTCTGCCTCGTCGATCCCGCCCGCGTCCCGAACACTCTTTCCCAGCGCCTTCCCGGCTTCTTCGCCGCCTCTTTGACCTACCTCCGCCTCCTCTTCCTCCCCGTCGGGCTCCACCAGGAGTACGGCTTGACCCTCTTCTCCTGGTTCGACCTCCGCGTCCTCGCCGGGGGCGGACTGATCGGCGCGATTTTCCTCCTCGCCCTCCGCTTCCGCCGCCGCCCGATCGTTCTCTTTTCGGCCGGCTGGTATTTCATCGCCCTCCTCCCCGTCTCCGGGATCTACCCGATCAAGGCCTGGATCGCCGAGCACTGGCTCCATGTCTCCTCCGTGGGCTTCTTCATCCTCCTCGCCCGCGCCCTCGCCGCCCTGGCCGCCGGTTCGCACTGGTCCGCCGGAACGCGAAGCGCGAAGGCGGAGAACCGGCCTACAGATTGGCGCGCTCCCGGCGGCCCGGCCGGCCCGATCCCCCGATTCCCTTTTCGGATTTATGCCCGGGGCTATCGGGGCAGGCGTGATCGGGCGCGAGCGGGAGTACCGGTCGCGATTTTTTCCGCCGCTCTCGTCGTCCTCTGGGGCGTCCTGACCGCCCGGCAGAACCTCTACTTTCGCGACGCCCGGACCTTCTACGAGCGCACGGTGCGCTACAACCCTGCGAGCGCCCGCCTCCTGAACAACCTCGGCATCGTCTATTACGACCTCGGGCGGGGAGCCGAGGCCCGGGGACTCTTCGCAAGGGCGGTCGCCCTCGATCCCGAGTATCCCGAGGGGTACAACAACCTCGGCCACACCTATTACCAGGAGGGGAAATATCCGGAGGCGCTCGAGTTGTTCCGGAAGGCGCTCCGGATCAACCCCCGCTCGGCCGACGCCCTGAACAACATCGCCGTAATCCTCTGCGCCCAGGGGAACTACCAGGAGGGGGCCGCGGTCTTCACCCGGGCCGCCGAGTGCAACCCCTACGACCCGTCCACCCGCTACAACCTGGGGTTGGCTCTGGCCCGGCTCGGGAAGCTGAAGGAGGCGGAGGAGGCCCTCCTCTCGGCGCTCCGGATCGACCCGGCGATGGGGAAGGTGCACGAGCGCCTCTCCCGCCTCTACGCGGAGATGGGAGAGGTCGGGAAGGCTCGCTACCACGCCGAGAGGGCGGCGGAACTGGGGCGAAAAAGCAGGCTGAATGCTGAAGACTGAAGGTTAAACAGCAAGCCGCCTTCTAGCCTTCAGCCTATTATCCCCTTCAGTCTTCAGCACTTGTTGAATTTTTTCCGCAAACGGCCGATCTTTCTCGCCAGCGGTTCCCCTCCCGGCACGGCCTCCAGCGCCTCCTCCAGCGCCTCCAGGGGCAGGCCGATCACGTTGCTTAAGGATCCCACGATCCGCTCCACGATCATCTCCCCCGATTCCTGGATGGCGTAGGCCCCCGCCTTGTCCAGGGGGTCGACTTTCCCGAAGTAGGCCCGGACGGTCTCGCGGTCGAACCGCTTCATGCGGACCTTGGTCGCCGCCACCCGGGTGACCCGGAGGCGGCGGGAGGGGAGGGAGACGGTCACCGCGCTGTAGACGGTGTGGGTCCGGCCGCTCAGGGAGAGGAGCATCCTCTCCGCCCGCTCGGGGTCGGAGGGTTTGCCGTAGACGTGGCGGAGGTAGACGATGGTGTCGGCGGTGATGATCAAGGCTCGGGGATGGCGCCTGGCGGCGGCGCGGGCCTTCGCTTCGGCGTTGTGGCGCACGGTCCGCCGCGGCTGGCCCCGGAAGGACTTCTCCGGAGTGGAGCAGGAGCAAAGGGAAAAGCGGATGCCCGCCCGCCGGATCAGGTCCCTCCTCCGGGGAGAGTCGGAGGCGAGGACGACCGGGAACGAAACCGGATCGCGGGCGCCGGCCGCCGCCGCGGTCTGGCTTTGTTGGGAGGATCGCATTCCCGACACCCGTGTCGCCTCTTTGTGGATGACTATGTCAGATGTTTCCGTAGCCGCGGACTTTGAGGTCCGCGGAACAGGGCGCGGACATAAATATCCGCGGAACAGGGCGCGGACATAAATGTCCGCGGAACAAGGCGCGGACATAAATGTCCGCGGAACAGGGCGCGGACATAAATGTCCGCGCTGGGCTGTCTTCCCGAGTCCTTCTTCTCTCCGGATCGTTTCTGGCCTATAATAGCGTTCCCGGGGTAGAAAGCAGCGAATTATTCAACGCTCCTTCCCTCCTCCCGCGTATATGTCCATGCCGCTATCGGACGAAAAATTGATGGCCCTCTGCCGGCGGGGGTCGCTTAGGGCGTTCCAGGTTCTGACCGCCCGCTACCAGGATCGGCTGATGACCTGGCTCTCGGTGCAGATGCGGGATTACCAGCGGGCGGAGGACGTATTCCAGGAGACGTTTCTCCGGGTCTGGCGGAACCGGGAGTCTTTCCTTCCGGGGCGCCGGTTCCGGACCTGGCTTTACGCCATCGCCCTCAACCTTTGCCGGGACGAGTGGCGTCGGACCCAGCGCCGCCCCGTGCTGGTCCAGGAGCCGCCGGTGGAGGCGGAGGATCGTTTCGGGGGGACGCCCCTGGCGGAGCATCCCTCCTCCGGAGCGGGACCGCGGGAACTCGCCGCGGCGCGGGAGGCGAACGAGCGGGTGGAAGCCGCCCTCGCCGGCCTCTCGGCCGAGCAGAGGGAAACCGTGATGCTGGCGAAGGTGATGGGGCTTTCCTGCGAGGAGATCGCCGCGATCAGCGGGGTCCCCGCCGGGACCGTCCGCTCCCGCCTGCACTATGCGCTGAAAGAGGCCCGGAAAAGGCTGAAGTCTGAAGACTGAAGGCCAGCCGACCCCCGGTGAACGGTTTGAACGCTTTTCTCCTCCGCCGCGTATAACTAAACATGGACTGCAACCAGGCCAAGGACTATCTTGTTGATTCCGTCATCGGCTCCGAGCTGGCCGGAGAGGTCGCTTCCCATCTCGCCTCCTGCCCCTCCTGCCGGAGGGAGCGGGAGGAGCTGGCCCTAGCCTGGGCCTCGCTCGACCGCCTGAAAGCGGTCCGCTTCCCCCGCTCCGTCACCCGGGAGACGGTGAAGCGGGTGGCCAAGGAGGAGAAGCTCGCTGGCCGTTCGTTCCGCCGGCCGGTCTTCGCCTCCCCGGCCGCCCTCTGGCGGAGCGGCTGGGGCGCGCTGGCGGCGGCGGCCGCGGCGGCGGCCATCGTCTATTACGCGGTTTCCCCGAAAGAGGACGGCTTGGCCGACCGAACGGCGAGCGTTTTTCGGGCGGATTCGTCGCCCCTTCCGGACCCGGCCGCGACGCTGGACTCGTTCCTCGACCGGGCGGAGGAGATCCTGGCCGCGGCCGACCGGGGCGAATACCGGCGCTGGGGGGACGTTTTTCGAGAGGTCTTCCGCTCCGATCTGGAAGGGCAGGGACGCTATCTTCTCGACTCCCTCGTCCCCGATTCTCCCGCCCGCCCGGCGGTCCAGTCGGCGAACGACGCCATCTGGGCCCTGCTCCGGGCCGGCCGGGGGAGGGAAGGGGAGGCATTTGCGCCCCCCCCGGGAGCGGACCTGCCGGAGGCTTTGCAGGCAATCAGAGCCCTGCGCGAAAGCAAGGGGAAGAAGTAATCGGGCGTTGGGTTACTGCCGCACCTAACCCTTACCCCTCGACTAGACCCATATCCTTGCCCTTACCCATCGACCAGCATTTATGATTTCCAAACGCTATCTCTCCACGATCAACCTGGCGCTGGCGGCGGTCGTCGTCGTTTTCGGCCTCTACCTGGCCTGGGACCTCTTCATTCGGGGGCGCGAGATCGTCGAGGACACGTTGGCCGCGCCCCACTCCCGTCCGGCGGCGGCCGTGACCCCCGTCCCCGCCCCCGAAGACTACGCCGTGATCGTCAACCGCGACCTCTGGAAGGAGAAGTTCGACGCCCCCGAGCCGGAGCGGATCCCCACCCCCCCTCCGCCTCCGATCCCCAATCCCAAGCTGAAGGTGATCGGGACCATCATCGGGTCCGACGCCTCGCGCAACCGGGCGATCATCGAGGACCAGGTGAACCGCACCGGCCAGCGGATCTACGGCGTCGGGGACGTAGTGGCGGGGGTCAAGGTGATGGAGATCCACCGCACCCGCGTGGTCTTCGACAACAATGGAATCCTGTTCGAACTCCCTTGCTTCGGGGATTCGATCCCGGTCCCGGACTTCAGCTTGGCCATCCCCCGCCTCCTGCGCAAGACCGGCGACTACCGCTGGCGGATCAGCCGTTCCGGCCTCTGGCGCTACATCAACGACAACGTGATGGGGGCGCTCAAGACCGTCGGCTGCCGTCCCTACTATCCCCCCGCCGCTCCCGCCCGGGGGCCGAGCCAGGGCTACGAGATCGTGATCCTCCCCAAGGACCACATCGCCGCCCGCCTCGGGGTCAAGCAGGGCGACATCATCCTCTCCGTCAACGACGAGCCGATCACCGGAAAGGCCCGGGCGCTCGAGCTCCTCAAGGAGGTCGGGGACGCGGAGGAGATCACCGTGAAGGTGCGGCGGGCGCACGAGACGATCGACCTGGTCTACGAGGTCCAGGAGGAGCTCCTCGAACTTTGAGCGAGCGCTTTATGCGGTTTATCATTCACCATTCACCATTCACCATTCACCACCAAAGGATCCGTCGATGAGACACGCGCGTCTTCCGGCCGTCGGGGCGGTTTTGCTCGCCCTCTCCCTCCTGCCGCTCTCCCCCGCGGGGGCGCAGGAGGGCGCTCCCCCTCCGCCTCCGCCCGCCGCTCCCCCCGCGCCCCCGCCGGCCGCCGAGCCCATCTCGCTGGACGAGACCGGGATGGTCAACATGGACTTCGAGAACCTCGACATCCGGATCCTGATCAAATACATCAGCGACCTCACCGGCAAGAACTTCATCATCGACGAGTCCGTTCGCGGCAACATCACCATCGTCTCCCCGACAAAAGTCCCGATCGACGAGGCCTTCAAGGTCTTCGAGTCGATCCTGGAGGTGAAGGGCTACGCCGCCATCCCGGCGGGCAAGGTGATGAAGGTGGCGGCCAAGGGGCAGCAGGCCACCCGGAACATCGACCTCAAGGTGGGGAGCGACCTCTCCCAGATCGTGCCCGAGGACACCCTGGTCACTCAGCTCATCCCTCTCCAGTACGTCAGCGTGGAGAAGATCAACACCGCGCTCTCCCGCCTCTTCTCGCGGGAGGCCGCGGTCATCCCCTACGTCACCACCAACACCCTGATCGTCACCGACTATTCCTCCAACATCCACCGCCTGGTCAAGATCATCAAGGAGCTGGACGTCCCGGGCTACGAGACCCGGATCACCGTGGTCCCGCTGCGCTACGCCGCCGCCGAGACCCTCTCCACCGAGCTCTCCCAGGTGATCGAGCAGGCCGGCGTCCTCCCCGGCGGGCCGCCCGTCCCGGCCCGGCGCGGCCGCCCCCAGGTCCAGAACAGCGAGAAGGCGATCAAGATCATCCCCGACGAGCGGACCAACTCCCTGATCATCCTGGCCAACGACGAGGACACCCGCAAGGTCCTGGACCTGGTCAAGCGGCTGGACGTGGAGACCGAGCGCACCCACATCCACGTCTACTTTCTTAAAAACTCCAACGCCGAGGACATGGCGAAGGTGATGAACAACATCGTCTCCAAGCGCAAGCCCAAGGGCGAGGAGGCGGTGCCCCTGATCAGCGAGGACAAGGCCACCAACTCGCTCATCATCGACGCCACGCCCGAGGACTACGCCAGCCTGGAGAAGATCATCCAGCGGCTCGATGTCCTCCGGAACCAGGTTCTGGTCGAGGTCCTGATCGCCGAGGTTTCCTACGACAAGACCTTCGAACTCGGCGTGGAGTGGCGCTCCCTGGACGGCTTCCCCAACCTGGACGAGATGAAGGCGGGCCGCTCCAACGCGGAGGGCTTCGGCGAGATGCTCTTCGGGACGGGGCTGATGAACTACTCCACCGCCAGCACCAACCCGACCAGCGGCTACAGCGGGGTCTCGTTGGGCTTCGTCCAGAAGATGGCGGGAACGGGGACCTCCATCCCCGACTTCGCCGTCATGGTGCACGCCCTCCAGACCAACAAGGACGTGAACATCCTCTCCACCCCCCAGATCCTGACCACCGACAACGAGGAGGCGGAGATCAAGGTGGTCCGCAACATCCCCTACACCACCAAGTACGAGGCCGGCACCTCGGATTCCGCCCCGGCCCAGAACATCGACTACAAGGACGTCGGGATCATCCTCAAGCTCACCCCCCACATCAGCAAGGAGGGGATGGTCCGCCTGGAGATCGACCAGGAGGTCTCGACCATCGCGGGCGAACTCCAGTCGGGGCTGATCGTGACCCCCGAGACCTACGTCCGGCACACCAAGACCTCGGTGATCGTGGGCGACAACCACACCATCGTCATCGGCGGACTGGTCCGGGACGACCGCGACGAGACCGAGAACAAGGTCCCCATCCTCGGCGACATCCCGCTCCTCGGGAACCTCTTCCGCTCCCGCTCCGAGAAGACGCTCAAGACCAACCTCCTCGTCTTCATCACGCCCCGGGTCGTGCGCACCACCCAGCAGATCGCCGACCTGACGAGTCTCAAGCGCCACGAGATGACCGAGATCGACAAGCGCATGACGGAGGAGGAGGAGCGGAAGGCGGGGGTGGAGACCGCCTACCGCGAGCAGGAGCACGCCAAGGTCCAGGCCGACCGGGACCGTTACGGGCAGGTCAACTCCGATGCCTCGCCCGCCTCCCCCGTTCCGGCCGGAGAGATCGGCCCCGACACCGCTCCCGCTGCCCCCGCCGTTTCACCGGCCGCTCCCGCCGAGGCGGCCGCCCCCGCTCCGGCGGAACCGCCCGCTCCGGCCGAGGCCCCCGGCCCCGCCGAAGCCCCCAGCACCGCCGCGGCCCCCGCTCCGGTCGAGGCGGCTCCCGCTATTTCTTCCCCCGCCACTCCCGCCTCTCCCTCCGAAGTGAAGCCGTCCGAGGCGTCGTCCACCTCTCTTCTCGATATGCTCCCCAAGGTCTCGTTCAAGAAAAAGGAGGAGGGGGCGGAGAAGCGCAAGGGCGCGGAGAGGTTCCATCAATGAGCAGCGTCGCCGACAGCAAGATCGGGGAAATTCTCCTGAACCAGGGGGCGATCACGCCCGAGGTCCTGGAAGACGCCGTCGCCCGTCAGGAGGGGCCCGACAAGGGCAAAAGGCTGGGCGACGTCCTGGTCGGCATGGAGGCGATCAGCCAGGAGCAGCTTCTCACCGCCTTCAGCCGCCAGCTCAATATGCCCTACCTCTCCACCCTCTCCGAAGACAAGGTGGACAAGGACCTAGTGGCGCGGGTGCCCCTGAATTTCCTCCTCGCCCACCGGGTGATCCCACTCAAGGAGGAGGGGGGAGTGATCACGGTGGCCGTCTCCGACCCGCTCGACGTCCAGCCCCTGGACGACCTTCGCCTCCTCCTCGATCGGGAGGTGCGGCCGGTGATCGCCGCCGCCGACGAAATCGTCCGGATCGCCAACCGCTGCTACGGGCACGCCAACGGGGCGGCGGAGAAGATGCTGGAGGACCTGGAGGAGGGGGAGGAGGCCGCCGCCCAGGAGGTGATCAGCGTCTCCCAGGAGGCCGAGGACCTCCTCGACATCGCCTCCAAGGCCCCGGTGATCCGCCTGGTCAACCTGATCATCTTCGAGGCGGTCAAAGCCCGCGCCTCCGACATCCACATCGAGCCCTTCGAGAAGGAGCTTAGGGTTCGCTACCGGATCGACGGCGTCCTCTACGAGGCGATCAGCCCCCCGAAACAGCACCAGGCGGCGATCACCTCCCGCATCAAGATCATGGCCAACCTGAACATCGCCGAGAAGCGCCTCCCCCAGGACGGCCGGATCAAGATCAAGATCACCGACCGCGAGATCGACATCCGCGTCTCGGTCATCCCGGTCTCCTTCGGGGAGCGGATCGTGCTTCGCCTCCTCGACCGTTCCTCCCGCCTCTACAGCCTCCATGATCTCGGACTGGCCGAGGACCGCTTGAAGCTCTTCCGCAAGCTCCTCGACCTCTCCCACGGGATCATCCTGGTCACCGGTCCCACCGGATCGGGGAAGACCACCACGCTCTATGCGGCCTTGAGCGAGATGAACTCGCTCGAGACGAACATCATCACCATCGAAGACCCGGTCGAGTACCAGCTCCCCGGGATCGGCCAGATCCAGGTCAACCCCAAGATCGAGCTCACCTTTGCCAGCGGGCTGCGCTCCATCCTTCGCCAGGATCCCGACGTGGTCCTGATCGGGGAGATGCGCGACCTGGAGACGGCCGAGATCGCGATCCAGGCCTCGCTCACCGGGCACCTGGTCTTCTCCACGCTCCACACCAACGACGCCGCCGGCGCGGTCACGCGGCTCCTGGACATGGGCGTCGAACCCTACCTGGTCTCCTCCTCGGTGGTGGCGATCATGGCCCAGCGGCTGGTCCGCCAGATCTGCCCCCACTGCCGGGAGGCCTACCGCCCGGACGAGGAGAGCCTCAAGGAGATCGGCCTCACCTCGGCCGCCGTCAAGGGGGGGAAGCTCTACAAGGGGAAGGGATGCGAGAAGTGCTTTAAGACCGCCTACATGGGGCGCTCCGCCATTTTCGAGATCCTGCTCATCGACGACGAGATCCGCCGGATGGTCCTGGACCGCACCGCCACCGGCTCGATCAAGAAGCACGCCCTGGAGAAGGGGATGCTCACCCTGCGGATGGACGGGGCGCTCAAGGTCCTGAACGGGGAGACCACCATCGACGAGGTCCTCCGGGTGACCCAGACCGACATCATCGAAGCTTAAAAATTTCCGGAGGAAATTTTTAATGGCCGTCTTCGAATACAAAGCTCTGAACGCCAAGGGGGAGGACGTCCGGGGGATTATCGACGCCGATACCCCCGCCGACGCCCGCGCCAAGCTCCGGAAGCAGGGGATCTTCCCCACCGACGTCAAGGAGTCGATGGAGAAGGTGGACCTGCGCTCGGACGTCCCCGTCTCCCGGATCCTCCGCCGGGTGAAGCCATCCGACGTCGCCATCTTCACCCGCCAGCTCTCCACCCTCCTCTCCGCGGGTCTCCCCCTGGTCCGGGCCCTCACCGCCCTGATCGACCAGCTGGAGAAGAGCCCCCTGAAGCGGGTGGTGATCAAGGTCCGCGACCAGGTCAACGCCGGCTCCTCCCTGGCCGCGGCCCTCTCCCAGTTTCCCAAAGTCTTCACCCCCCTCTTCTCGAACATGATCCAGGCCGGCGAGACCGCCGGGGCCCTGGACGTGGTCCTGGAGCGGCTGGCCGACCTGACCGAGAAAAGCGTCAAGATGCGCAACAAGATCCGCGCGATCATGGTCTATCCCGTGGTGCTGGCGGTGATCGGCGCCGGGGTGGTGGTCTTCCTCCTCCTCAAGGTCGTCCCCACCATCATCTCCATCTTCTCTGAGACGGCGCAGTCCCTGCCCCTGCCGACCCAGATCCTTCTGCGGGCGAGCGCCTTCTTCCGGGATTTCTGGTGGGGGATTCTTCTCGCCCTGGCCGGGATCCTTATCCTCTTCAACCTCTGGCGGCGCTCCGCCCGGGGGGCCTACCTCTTCGACTCCCTGAAGCTCCGGATGCCCCTGGTCGGGATCCTGGTCCGCAAGGTGGCGGTGGTCCGCTTCTCCCGGACGCTGGCCACGTTGCTCGCCAGCGGCACCCCCCTCCTCAAGTCTCTGGAGATCGTCAAGAACATCGTGGCCAACCTCCCGCTGGCGGCGGCGATCGATCAGGCCCGGGAGTCGGTCAAGGCGGGCAGGCCCCTGGCCGAGCCCTTCGCCAAGGCCAAGATCTTCCCCCCGATCGTGGTCCACATGATCGCGGTGGGGGAGACCAGCGGCTCCCTCGAAGCGATGCTCTACAAGGTCGCCTCCTCCTACGAGGACGAGGTGGAGACCACGGTGAGCGCGCTCACCTCGGTCCTGGAGCCGATCATGATCCTCTTCCTGGCCTTCGTCGTCGGATTCGTGGTGATCTCGATCCTGCTCCCGATCTTCCAGATGTCGCAGATCATCTCTTAGTGACTGGTGAATGGATAAACGGCTCGCGATTTTATGTGAGAGGGCCGTCCCCGGCCCGATCCATTAGAACGAACAAGGAGTGATGGAGTAGTGGAGTAATGGAGTCTCGGGGAAGCAATCGCTCGTTCCATTACTCCACGACTCCAACACTCCATCAGCCCGCTCTCGCGACAAGGAGGAAGATATGAAAAGCAGCAGAGTCAATCTTCGCTCGCCCGGATTCACCCTCGTCGAGCTGATGGTGGTCATCGCCATCATCGGGTTCCTGGCCGTGGTGATCCTGCCTAACTTCCTCAAGCAGATCGGGAAGGGGCAGAAGGCCGCCGCCCAGGCCGATATCCGGGCCCTGGAGTCGGCCCTCGAGATGTATTACATGGACGTCCACTCCTACCCGACGACCGAGCAGGGGCTCCAGGCCCTGATCACTCCGATCTCGTCCGGGGACAGCGGGGCCTGGGACGGGCCCTATATCAGGAAGTCTTCCGTCCCCAAGGACCCCTGGAAACGCCCCTACGTGTACGTTAACCCCGGCGTCCACAACCCGGATTACGACATCGTCTCCTACGGGAAGGACGGCGTGCCGGGGGGGACCGGGGAAAACGCCGACGTCGCCAACTACGAGGAAGGCGAAGCCGCCCGGGGCTACCAGATCGACCAGGGACCGGGCTACTCGGAGCGGAAGAAGCTGTGAATCGGAAGGAGGGATGAGGGATGAGGCATGAGGTAAATAACCCACCACCCCATACCCCATACCCCTATCCCCGCCGAAACCCGGAACATGAAACCTTCGCGACCCAGCAGGGGCTTCACCCTGATCGAGCTCACCGTCGTCGTCGCCCTGATCGGGGTGGCGATGGTCGTCGCCTATCCCCGCTTCTCCGGCCTCGTCCTGGGGCGTAAGCTCCGGGGCTTCGCCGGCGAGCTCGCGGGGACGCTCGATTTCGTCCGGTCGCGCGCTGTGCTGGACGGGCGGATCTACTACTTCCACTTCAACCGGGCCAAGAACGAATACTGGGTGACCCGGGAAGGAGACGGGCAGGAGGAACCGATGGCCGGCCGGCTCGGCCGGGGGCAAAAGCTTCCCGAGGACCTCTTCCTGAAGCGGGTCACGGTGGAGGGCGCGCCCGGGACCTACTTCGAGCCGGTGATCCGATTCTTCCCCCGCGGCTCGGCCGACGAGGCTTATGTCTACCTCGAGTCCGCCCGGGGCGACCGGGCCTCGGTCTGGGTGAAGCCGTACACCGGCCGCTCGCGGGCGGAGATGGGCTTCCAGAAACCGGCTTGAGGATGGGGGATGGAGGATGGGGGATGGAGGGTGGGGGATGGAGGGTGGGGGATGGAGGGTGGGGGATGGGGGATGGAGGATGGAGGGTGGGGGATGGAGGATGGGGGATGAGAACCAACACTAGGCCGGTTTCGTTTGTGGGAGGGGCATTCTTGCCCCGATCCAGGTCAGCTTGGATCGCGACCCCGAGTGAATTCTTGGAATGCGGGGCAGGCAGGAATTTCGCTCCCACGGATGGACAAAAGAGACACATGTTGAACCGCTCGACAAGTCGAGTTTTCGCGATCCTCCGCCGCCGCGAGTCTTCCCCACCGTGGGCCGCGCGCCGTCGGTCGTTCTTTCCCTATCCTCCATCCTCCAATCCCTACCCGCTATCCTCCGGCTTCACCCTCCTCGAGGTCATGATCGCCGTGGCCCTGCTCGCGATCGGCGTCGTCCCGCTCCTGATCACCCACGCCGCCACCATCCGGGCCATCACCCGCTCCAAGGAGATCACCCAGGCCACCTTCCTCGCCTCCAGCCAGCTGGGCGTCCTCGAGTCCCGCGATCAGAAGGAGGAGGACCTGCCGGCGCCGGTCTCCGGAGAGGACGAGGACCGGCCCTACCTTCACTGGCAGAGCGAGGTCGCCTCCGAGGGGGAGACGCTCGCCCGCGCCGACGTCGCGGTCCAGGTCCGCGCCGCCCCGGGCAAGGCGGCGGCGCTTTCCACTTATCTGGTGAAGCTCCGCTATAAGGAAGAAGAGAAGAAGGCTGAAGACTGAAGGCCGCGGGCTGAAGGAACGACTGCCCCAGCTCTGGTGATCTGAGATCTCAAATCGCCGATTGCTCGTCTTGAAACGCTCCATGAACACGGCCATTCAATTTCGCTCCGCTCGCGGCGCGAACCTTAGGCCAGTTTTTATCCATTCACCATTCACTATTCACCATTCACCATCATCTGGTTTCACCATCATCGAGATCCTCCTCGCCCTGGCGATGGTCGGAATGATCCTCGGCGTCCTCTACTCGGCCTACACCGCGGTGACCTCTTCGACCCGAAACTACGATTCCATCTCCGACATCTACCAGACCGCCCGGATCGTGCTGGGCAACATGTCCCGGGAGATCTCCGGGGCCTTCCAGCCGCTCTACGCGAAGGAGGAGATCCTCTTTGCGGGCGAGAGCAAGGATTTCCACGGCGGCGGGGCCGATCGCCTCTCCCTGGTCACCACCACCTGCCTCCGCGGCGGTGAAGAGGAGAGGGGCTACGATGCCTTCGAGCTCACCTACTACCGGGGTTTCGGGATGAAGGACGGCCTCCTCCTGATGCGGAGAGCCCCCTACTACGATCCCGAGGAGCCGTTCGAGGAGGGAGAGGAGACAATCCTCGCCGAGCACGTCTACGGACTCGATTTCGCCTACTACGACGGCGCGGAGTGGCTCGAGGAATGGGACGGGGAGACCCAGGAGAAGCTCCCCCGGGCGGTCCGGATCACCCTGGCCCTCGCCATCGACGAGGACCGGCCTCCGCAGACCTTCTCCACCGTCGTCCATCTCCCTCTCGCCGCCCTGACCGAGGAGGAAGAAGAGGAGGCGACCGAGGAGGCTTCGTAATCGATTCGATCTATTGTGATTGTGGGAGGGGCATTCCTGCCCCGATGCGGATAAGGATCGCGACAAGAATGTCGCTCCCCCAAGAAGCCGGGCGCGGACGAATGATGAATAAGTTCGATATAAGTATGCACCATAGCCATCCCAGCGAGGCGGGAGCTATTCTCGTCGTCGTCGCCTTCTTCATCGTCATCCTCTCCATCCTGGTCCTCCAGTTCGGCTATCTCTCCCGCCTCGACGCCCGGATGGCTTACAACTTCCGGGACGCCACCGAGGCCGCCGCCCTGGCCCGGGCCGGCGTCGCCCAGGCGATCGCCCTGCTCCAGGAGGACGCGCTCGAGGACGAGAAGGGGGAGGAGGAAGAGGAGGGCGCGGAGACGGTGGCGGAGCAGCCGCGCCGCGGGCGGCACGAGGAGCCGAAGGCGGAGGAAAGCGGGCAGCAGGATGAGAAGGCGGAGGGCCAGGACGACCTCAGCGAACCCTGGGCCGTGGCCCGCCCGCCCCAGAAGCTCGCCGGCGGCGTGTTCGTCTTCTCGATCGTGGACGAAGACCGAAAATTCAACGTCAACCTTCTCGCCGAGGAGGCCGTGGAAGAGGTGGAGAAGCTCAGGCAGAAGCCGGAGAAGAAGGAGGAGGAGAAGGCGAAGGAGGAGAAAGAGGGGGATGCGGAGGAGGGGGCGGGGAAAAAGGAGGCGGTCGAGAAGAAGACCGGCGGCGAAGAGGCGGCGGAGGGAGAGGAGGAGGAAGAGGTGGAGGAGACCAAGATCGACGAGGAGGTCCGGGACCGGCTGGTCGTCCTCTTCGACGACCTCGACCTCTCCGCGGCCAAGGATCTGGTCAAGAACATCATCGACTGGATCGACTCGGACGACGACGGCGACGCCGAGGAGAAGAGCTATTCCCTGCTCGAACCCCCCTACCGCTGCCGGAACGCCCCCCTGGAGTCGGTCGGCGAGCTGGCCCTGATCAAGGACCTGGGGCCGAAGCTGCTCGACGGCGAGCGCCTCCGGGAAGAGATCCCGGAGACCAAGGAGGGAGAGGAGGCCGCGCCCACCCCTTCGGACGATGACGTCTTCGGCGGCCTGCGCCGCTATCTCACCGTCTACTCCGACGGATTGATCAACGTGAACACCGCCCCGGAGGAGGTCTTAAGGGTCTGGCTGGGGGAGGACCAGGCCGACCTGGCCGCCGAGATCGTCGCCGCCCGCGAGAAGAAGCCCTTCTCCAAGACGGACGAGATCAAGGAGGCGATCGGCGAGGAGATCCCCTCCAAGGTCCTGGAGAAGATGAAGGTCAAGAGCGCCTATTTCACCATCCTCTCCGAGGGGCGCGCGGGCTCCGGCGCCGCCCGCCTGCGGGCCGTGGTGCAGAGGCTTCCGGAGGAGATCCGGATCATTTACTGGAGATACGAATCATGAAGAACTGGCTCCAAACCGCCTCCATCCTGGCCGGTCTCCCCAGCTCCTGCCTGGCCATCGAGATCGGGACCGTCGCCGTCCGGGCGGCGGCTTTGCAGAGGAAGGGGAGCTCCGCGCGGGTCCTCTGGCTCCGGGAAGAGGCGATCCGCCGGCCCGAGCCCGGAGCGCCCCCGCCGGAGGCGGTCAAGGAGGCGCTGGCCCGGCTCTTCGGGACCCGGAAGAGACGGGAAGAGACCGTCGTCTCCTCGCTCCCCCTCCACCGCGCCTTCGTCCGCTCCCTTACCCTGCCTTTCCGCGAGATCGGCCAGATCCGCCAGGTCATCGCCTCCGAGGCGGAGATGCACGTCCCGTTCCCCCTGGACAAGATCGTCATCGATTTCTGGCCGGTCGAGGAGCTGGAGGGTGGGAAGACCCGGGTGATGATGGTCGCGGTGAAGAAGGAGCATCTCGCCGCCCACCTTGCCCTTCTCAACGAGTGCGGGATCGACCCCGCCGCGGTCGGCGTCGATTTCCTGGGGCTCTTCTCCGCCTACCGCCTGACCGGGCTCATCGACCCCGCCGCCCCGACGCTCCTTGTCGAGGCGGGCGCCTCCCACACCACGATCGGCCTCTTTTCCCGCGGCCGCCTCCGCTACCAGCGCTCCCTCTCCTGGGGCGGCGACGCCGTGACCCAGGCGATCATGAAGGAGACGGGCCGGCCCTTTGCCGAAGCGGAGCGGATGAAGCTCGCCCTCGCCCCCGAGGTCTCGGCCGGCGAGAAGGTGGCCGCCGCCGTCCACTCCGCCCTGGCGCCGCTGGAGAGCGAGATCCTGCGCACCGTCCACTCCGCCTCCTCCGAAGCCGGGGAGGCGCCCCCCGTCCTGCTCCTCGCCGGCGGCGCGGTCGCCCTCCCGGGGTTCGCCGATCTGGTCGTGGCCAAGACCGCCGGCGTCCGCTCCGGGGCCGACCCCTGGAAAAAGGTGGAGAAGCGGCCCGCCGCCGGGCCCGCCTCGGCCGGCCTCCTGTCCGCCTTCGGCCTGGCTCTGTCCACGGTCCGTCCCGTCCCGGAGAAGCTCGACTTCCGGCGGGGCGAGTTCGCTTTCCAGGGATCGTGGAAGTCCATCAAGAGGCGTCTCCTGATCACCGCCGGACTCGGCGCCGGGCTCATGGCGCTCTTCGTCGTCTTCCTCTTCTCCCGGATCGCCCTGGAGAGGAGATGGGACGAGGACCTCGCCGGGCGGATTCGGACGGTCCTCCTCCGCGCCTTCCCGGACGCCGCCGCTTCCGCGGAGGGCGGCGAGCTCGCGGAGATGGAGGCCCGGTTGAAGAAGCTCGAGGGGGACGACGTCGTCTACCGGAAGTTCGCCGTCGTCTCCGCCCTGGACGTGCTCCGCGAGATCAGCCGGGTCATCCCGCCGGAGATCGACGTCCAGGTGGTGGAGCTGGACATCAACCAGGAACACGTCCGTTTCGTGGGGCGGACCGACTCCTACGCCTCCGCCTCCAAGATCAAGAACGCCTTCGGCTCCTCCCCTTATTTCCTGGCGGACAAGATCCGACCGGGCGAGTCGAAGAAGAAGATGAAGGATGGGATGGTGGTGACGGTCGAGTTCAGCTACGTGATCCCCCTGCGCAAGGAGATCCGGGAGGACCGGTGAAACCGGATGATGGTGAATGGTGAATAGTGAATGGTTAAAAACCGGCCTCCGGCTCGCGCCAGGATCGGAAACTGCGACCTGGAGTTGTCTGTTCTCTGTGATCACGGAAATGACCGTTACACGTTACACGTTGCACGTGGCACGTGGCCCATTCGCGCTTTATTCGCGCCTGCGCGCTGAAGCGCTACGGCGCGCAAGCGCGTTATTCGCGGTTAAATGCCAAGCCAAGCCGATTGGCGGTTATTGGCCGGTCTGAGATCTGAAATCTCAAATCTGAGATCCGAGAAATGAAAAAAATCAAGATCGCGCTCAAGCCCCGCGAGAAGAAGACGCTCGCCATCGGCGGCGTCGCCCTGGTCCTCCTCGCCCTGGGCTGGTATCTCTTCTTCTGGGAGGATTCCCTCTGGGCCCATTACCGCAATCTGCAGGGAGAAGCGGTGGCCCGGGAGGGGATCCTGCGCCAGATGCTCCGCGAGGAGCGGCGCTCCTCGGTCGTCGCCGCCCGCCTGGAGAGGATCAAGGCCGGGATGCAGACCCAAGGGCAGGGGCCGGCGCTCGAGGAGGTCCTGGATGGCCTGGTCAAGGAGAAGGCTCCCAGCGCCGAGGTTCCGATGATGAAGCCGGAGGCGCCCCAGACGATCGAGGGGCTCTACCGCGTGAACGCGGTCGAGGTCAAGTTGCTTCGGGTCCCCCTGGCCGAGCTGGTGGACCTCCTCTACACCATCGACCACCGGACGCCCGGGCTCAAGGTGCGCGAGCTCAAGATCAACGAGGACAAGAACGACCCCACGCTTCTGGAGGCGGAGTTCGTCGCCGTCGCCGGCTCCCCGATCGAGGAGGGGAAGGCGAAGAAATAACGGCTTCATTGCTCATTGAGCATTGATCATTTAGCATTGGACATTGGACAATGCGGCCTCGCGTCCATCGAGCCCTAGCGGCCATTTGCCGCCCAGCCGACCAGTGAAAATTCGTGGAAAGACAGGGAGCCCAACCATGACCATCCGCCGCGCCGTCCTCGCCGCCACTCTTTTCGCCCTCAGCGGCGCCGCCGCGGTCCTCCGCGCCGAGTCCGGTCCGTCGGATCCTCTCCTCCCCCCGATCCCTGCGTGGTTCTCCGCCCGGGTTTCCTCCCCCACCCCCTACGCTTTCCTTTCCACCCCCGCCCCCACGCCCTCGCCCCGCCCCGACGCCTCCCGCTGGGTCCCCTCCGACGACTACTTCAGCGCCTTCGGCCCCGGCCGCATCCCCGTCTCCGGCGGTTACTCCCGCCCGGAGGTCGGCGACCCGAAGCAGGTCACGATCATCAAGCCCGGCTCTCCCCCCGTTACCTACGACGATTATGAAGAGAGGGAGTACGAGACCGAAGACAAGTCGATCGCCTACCCGCTCCTCGAAGAGACCTATCGCCAAGTCTATCGCCAGCTCTTCGGGATCGAGCTGACCACGCCCACCCCCGCCGCCACCGCCGCGCCGACCGGCCCGACGCCCGAGCCCACCGCCCCGCCCGCGGACACCCCGACCCCGGTGCCCGCCACGGACACCCCCAGCCCCTCGCCGTTCACGACCCCCACCCCCTCGCCCAGCCCCTCGCCCGTCCCGGCGCCCTTCGACCTGGTCGCCACCCTCTCCGAGGGGAACCTGTACGGCCCGATCTGGTCGGTCTTCGCCGACCCGGACCGGATCTACGGGGCTTCCGACGGGGGGCGGATCTTCGTCTGGAACCGGTCGGGCCTTTCCTTCAACCAGTCCCTGGTGCCTTCGGGCACGGTCGGGCGGATGTATTCCACCGCCGCCGCGAACGGCTTGATCGTGGGGGGGAACCAGAACGGCAGCGTCTACGTCTGGGCCTACGACATCCTCCACGGGGTGATCTCCTTCAAGACCGCGCTCTCGCCCACCAGCAACTTCATCTTCTCCGTCTTCGCCGACGCCGACTACCTCTACGCCGGAAGCGCCAACCAGGAAGTCTACGCCTGGGACACCGTGAGCTTCTCCCTCCAGTCCTTAAGCAACGGGACCGACCAGATGACGGCCGTCTACGCCGACGCCGACTACCTCTACGGGGCCTGCGCCAGCAACTACCTCTGGGTCTGGAACCGGCCCGGCTTCGGCCTCGATGCCTCGTGGGAGGCCTCTTCCCGGGGCGTCGCCGCCGTGACCGCCGATTCCGGCTACGTCTACACTGCCGCTCTCAACGCCGATCCGGGGAATGAGGATCTCAACGTCTCGGTCTGGAACCGGGCCCCCGGCTTCTCGCTGAAGACCCGGTTGGCCGGTCCGACCGACGACATCGAGTCGCTCTCTTCCGACGACACGTGCTATTTCTACGCGGCCTCCTCCGACGGCAACGTCTACGTCTGGAAGCTGGGATCCTCCTTCGCCGCCCAGACCACCCTGTCCCGGGGGAGCGGGGAGATGCACTCGGTCTTCGCCGACCGCTATCTCCCCGGCGACGGGATCACCCACTACGTCTTCGGCGCCAACGAGGACGGCAACGTCTACGTCTGGCTGGCCGCGCGGACGCCGGCCCCGACCCCCTCGGCGACCGCGACCCCCTCCCCGGCGGGCTACCACACCCCCTCGCCCACCCCCTCGCCGAGCCCCACCCCGGAAGGGTTCGAGACCCCGAGCCCGTCCCCCGTCCCCACCGCGTCCCCCTCTCCCACGCCGCTGCCGTCCCCCTCGCCGACCGCCTCCCCCGTCACCCCTTCTCCGACGCCGGAGAGTGGCGCCTCGCCCTCCCCGACGGCGCTGAACCGCCTGCGCGACCCGGAGTTCGACGCCTGGTCGTCGCCCATCGAGACCGTGTTCTGGGCGGTCAAGTACCAGGGCGCGGCGGGGAGCTGGGCGCAGGACACCGCCGCCTTCTGGACCGCGCCCTACTCGGGGGACTTCTTAAACCAGGACACTACCCCCGCCTGGGTCTACCAGACCGGCCTTCCGGTGACGGAAGCCCGGACCTACTACGGAAGCTTCTACGTCAAGGGCTCGGGGGCGGCGCGGGTGGGGATCAACGATTCCGGGGGCTGGAGCTACGGGAATTCGGTCGTCTTCAACGCTTCGGGCTGGACGGAGATCGGGTATTCGAAGATGGCCTCCTACACCACCGCGACCGCGTCGGTCGCCCTCGAGGTCAAGGACTGCCCGGCGGGCATTCCCCTCTCCGTCGACTCCGCCTGGTTCTCCGACCAGGAACGCCCGGAGCCTGGCCCCTTCTCTCCCGTCCCGAACCGCCGGTCCGCCTTCGACCTCCTGGCCCGTCTCTCCGGCGGGGAGGGCTGGATGTTCTCGGTCGCCGCCGACTCGTCCTTTATCTACGGGGCGAGCGAGGACAAGTCGGTTTACGTCTGGGACCGGACGACCCGCGCCCTCAAGGCCGCCCTCACCGGCCCCTCCGACGCCGTCCTCTCCGTCTACGCCGATCCCTCCCCCGCGGGCTACGTCTACGGGGGGAGCCGCGACAACCGCCTCTACATCTGGGAGAAGAGCGGCTGGACGCTGAAGGCGAGCCTCGGCATCGGGCGCTGGCCGATCGAGTCGGTCTGGGCCGACTCCGGCTACATCTACGGGGCCTCTTCCGACAGCTTTATCTACGTCTGGAACCGCTCCGACCTCTCCTTCCGGACCAAGCTCGCCCAGCCCGATCAGCGCCCCGGCCCGGGCGGGATCATGGTCGCGGTGACCGCCGACGCCGACCGCGTCTACGGCGGTTCCGGAGACTTCGACGACACCCTCTACGCGTGGAAGCGCTCCGACTTCTCCGTCCTCACCGCCTTCAAGGCGGGCGCGGACGACATCAACGCGCTCTCCTCCTTCGGCGGCCTCCTCCATGTCGCCAACGCCGATGGGACAATCCGGATCTACGACGCCGCCACACTCCTCCCGGTCCGCGCCCTCTCCCAGGCGACCGGTGGGATGACCTCGGTCGCCCCCGCCACCGACTACCTCTACGCCGGGAACTCCAATGGCTCGGTCTACGCCTGGGAGCGGCGGGGTTACTCGCTTCTCACGAGGCTCCAGGCCGGGGAGGAGGGGGTTCTCTGGGTCTGGGCCGACGACGAGCTCATCCTCGCCGCCTCGCAAGACGGCAGCGTCTACGTCTGGCAGGCTCCGGACCTTCTCAAGAACCTGGGCTATCCCGGCCGCCCCACCCCGACGCCCTCCGGCGGGCGGACCCGTTTCGCCCCCACGCCCTCCGGACGCTCCGGTTCGCTGACCGACCGAGACGACCTCTCCCTCCTCCAGCCCACCCCCTTCCACTGGGACTACCGGCCCACCCCCATGCCCTACGAGGAGAACAAGAAGACGATCGACTACCCGCTCCTCGACGACACCTACAAGAAGATCTATAAAGACCTCTTCGGGATCCTCCTGACCACGCCCACGCCCCCGCCCACTCCCATCCCCACCCGGACGGCGGAACCCCAGCCGACCGGCTCGCCCGGGACGACGCCGACCGGCGGGGAAGTGGTGATCAACGAGATCAACTGGTTCGGGACGAAGGAATCCGTCGACGGCGAGTGGCTCGAGCTCTACAACAGCGGCGGGACCTCCGTCGACCTCGGCGGCTGGCAGGTCGTCAACTCCACCGAGGGCTGGACGATCACGATCGGGAGCGGGATCAGCATCGCGGCCGGGGGCTACCTGGTGCTCGCCCGCAACCCCGACGTCACGGGGATGGCGGAGTATCTCTACACCGGCTACAACTTCGGCGAGTTCGGCGACAACGTCTCCCTCCTCGACGGCGGCGGCTCCACCCAGGACTCGGTCAACTGCGCGGGCGGCTGGTACGCGGGGCTGACCCGGGGGACCTCCATGGAGCGGATCAGCGCCTCCGCCTCCGGGTCCTCCTCCAGCAACTGGTCCGACGCCCTGAGCAGCGCCACCTACGCGGGGACCAACCGGGGGACGCCGCGGGCCAAGAACAGCGTCTCCTCCACCGCGGCCACCGCCTCCTTCTCCTCCGACTCGGCCGCCTTCGCCGCCGCCTCCGGCGCGACCAGAGCGGCCAGCGGGAACCTGAAGCTTTTGGACTACGCCGAGTGGATCGACTTCGAGCAGGGAAACTACTTCAAGCTCTTCGAATGGGACCTCTCCGCCTATCCGAAGTCGGCCGCACTCTTCGACTACCTCCCCAACTCCGCCTTCCTCTTCCTGGCCACCGGCTTCCGCCCCTCGGCCGACTACTTCTGCAAGAACCTCCTCGCCCTGGTCCGGGAGGGCGGCCTCGCCTGGGCGGGGGAGGAGACCTGCCGGTACGTCGCCGACGTCGCCGAGGCCTACGCCGCGATGCGCGCGGCCGGCTTCTTCACCCGGCTCGAGCGCCGCGAGATCGAGGAGGCCTTCGTCGCCCTCGCCTGGAAGGCCCGGGAGAGCTACAACAGCGGCAACTTCGCCCAGGGGATCGTCTGCGGCCTCAACGCCGCCGTCGGCTACATCGTCGGCGGCAAGACCGGGAAGGAGATGATCGCTTGGTCGAACCAGCTCCTCTCCTACGACGACACCTGGACGCTCCCCGAGGACTCCCGCCACTACCAGGGGCTCTTCCTCCGGGAGAGCCTAAGGGTGGCCCTCTACTCCAACGGGATGAACATCCCCGACCAGGACGAGACCGGGAAGAAGTGGAAGGACAACTTCATCCGCCAGATCAACTGGATCATCGACACCTTCCCCGGGAACGGCTTCTGCCCGACCTACGGCCGGGATTACCGCCAGAACTACGTCGACCACTACATGATGCCGCTGGTCGTGGCCACCACCGTCCTTGACGACGGCGACCCCGCCCACCAGAAACTGGCCCGGGAGGCGAAGTGGCTCCTGGAGCGGATGTTCCGCTACGGGACCAGCCATGTGGTCGGCGCCTACGGCCAGAACCGGAAGGGCTACGAGGCGGTCCAGTGGGGGCCCTTTGCCATCCTCCTCAACCCCGTCTACCTCTGGTGGTACCTGAATGAGGACATCGAGCCGCTGTGCCCCGACGCCGCCCTCCACTCCAGCGCCGTGATCTACCGCGACCGGATGCCCGAGGGTTCCCTCGCCGCCGTCTACGACGCCTCCTTGAAGCGGCTCCAGACCCAGATGGACAAGATCGTCCACCGCTCGTCCTGGGCCGACGACGCCCTCTTCGCCCTGATCGACCCCGCCTACCCCGCGGCCAAGAACGGCGAGAGCCGGCACAACCTGGCCGGGAACCTCTTGAGCCTCTCCTACGGCCCGGAGGAGTTCCTGACCGGCCTCACCCTCTCCTTCTGGAACGGGGGCAAGAAGCTCTCCAACGTGGCCGACATCCTCGAGGACTACGGCAGCGCCGCGCTCACCGGCTGGTCGGACGACGAGGAACTCTCCCGCTCCGTGACCAGGATCAAAGATAAGCGGGGGACCTGGACACGCGAGGTCACGCTCTACAAGACCGACGACGTCCGCCTCGAGGTGAAGGACACCCTCTCCCGGGCGGGCGCGGTCTACTGGCATCTGCAGGGGACTCCCCAGTGGGGGACGAACGGGGTGCTCCTCGACGTCAACGGCACTAAGCTCCAGGTTTCCTGGGAGGGCGCCGAGGGGATGACCCACCGGGACGTCAGCACCTGGTCGGCGCCGGACCCGCTCAAGCGCTGGTGCTACTCGGGGGACCCCGACCGGGAGGTGAAGCTCTCCCGCTCGGCCGAGGGGACGATCACCACGGTCTTCCGGGGCGCGGGGATAAATTATCCCGTCCCCTCCGCCTCCCCGGTGGGAGAGTACGCCCCCGTCGATACGAACCCGTAGGAGGCCCGGGGGAGATCTTGGCGGAAGTCCATCCGTGGGAGGGGCATTCTTGCCCCGAACCGGCTCGCGACAGGAATGTCGCTCCCACATGGATGCAGAGCGTGTCGGCCGTGAGGCGGTCTTGTGGGAGCGCCCTCCGGGCGCGATCCCTTTTACCTTGAGACTGTTAATCTGGAGAAAACCGTGAAAGACGAACCCCCCCCGACCCCCGCCGACCTCCGCGACCCGGAGCTCCGGCGCTGGAAATACATAACCCTGCGCTTGAAGGCCCCCATCCGCACCGACGAGGCCTACCTGGTGGACCTGGGCCAGGGCAAGGTCTGGATCCCCCTCTCCGCCATCCGGGCCACCCGCCGCGTCGAGCACGGGATCTTCGAGATCGAGGTCCGGGAGGACGTGATCAAGGAGAAGCGCCAGGAGATGCGCCAGCTCAAGGAGAAAGCGACCGGGGTCAAGGGCTCGATCCTGGGCGACGTGATCGCCGTGAAGGGAAAGATCCTGGGCGAAACCGACGAGTTTCTGAAGGTCTCCTGCGACGGGAAGGAGCTCTCCATCCCCCGCGTCTGCTTCGCCGAGTGCAACCCGGCGCCGGATGGCAGCTGCGACTTCGTGATCCAGAAGGACTACTACTCCTACGCCCTGCGCGCCTTGGAAGCGGCGGAGTCGGCCGCCGCCGAGGCGACGGTCGAGGTGGACCTGGTCCGCGAGACCGACCGCGCCTACCTCTTCTCGGTCGAGGGGAAGGAGATCTGGTACCCCAAGCGGCAGGTCGTCTCGATCCAGGAGCTCGCGGGAAACCGCCGCCGGATCGTCGTCCCCGCCGAGTTCTGGCGTTTCAAGGTCGAGCGGGGAGGGGAGATCCAGTAAAGGCGGGAAGGGCGGGGGAGGCGGGAAGGTCGGGAGAAACGCGATCTTCCGCGGTGCGCGTGTTCCCTCGCTAAAGCTAGTCTAGCCCGGATTATTCAGGAAGATCGGGAAGATCTTCCTGAATAATCCGGGCGATTGTTCGCTTGTGTGGAGATTTTAGAACGGCCGTCGCCGATATTTGAATCAGTGATTGCTTCATCCCCCTCGCTTCGCGCGGGGTCCTCGCAATGACAGGCTTTCGGAAATTATTTATGGGACACTACGCTCGCCCGGTCCCGGCGGTTCTATAGACCGCCCACCGTCTTGTCCTTGGGATACTCCACCCGGAAGGAGAAGACGATTGTCTTCTTCGCCCCCGGCGAGAGGTCGAACTTCCAGGCCAAAAGCCCCGGCTTCTCCTTCTCCTCGACCTTGGCCGGCTCCGGGTCGGCCTTCTCCAGCTCCACCTCGATCTCCGGCGACCGGGAGACGGGGATCTGGTCGTAGACCGTCATCCGATCCTTCGTCTTGCGGAAAGACTCCACCGTGATCCGATACTGGAAGGTCTTTTCGCCCGGCCGCCCCCGGAAAATCCCGCCCTTTCCCGTGGACTCGGCAACGAGCTCGCGCTTGACCTTGACCTCCTCGTCGATCCCGAGGTGAACCTCGGCCTTCTCCCCGGGGGCGACCGTCTCGAGGTCGCTCGTCCCGACGAAATCCTGTCCCAGGAAGAGGTTGATCTTCCCGGCCAGCAGCGGGTAGGTCTCGGCGTTCTGGAAGCGGGCGAGGAGGTAGGCGAACTCGGCGAGCTTGGGCGTGGAGATATACTCGAACTCCGCGTCCACCTTCTTCTCCGCGATCGCCGCGCCGTGGAACTGGCCGTCGGAGGGGATATCGAGGGGTCGGGCGATGGCGAAGGTGACGGCCGCTCCGGCCTTCTCGGCGACGGCCGTGAGATTTTCCATCGGCGCGGCCGCTTGATCATCGGCGCTCCCGTAGTAGAACCGTCCCTCAGCCTTTGGCGACGGCGCGGCGGCCATCGGCAGGACGCCCCCGCTCGGCCGGCGGAGGGCTTGGTCCTCCCAGATGTCCAGATACCAGGGGGAGAGCTCGGCCATCCTCCCTCCCACGGAGGGGCGGGCCGTGGAGAGGGCGAGCTCCACTCCTTTCCAATCCTCCCCGGTCTTCTGCCGGATCTCCGAGCGATAGGTCAGATAAATGTTTCCGCCGTCGTGGTCGGCGCGGGCGTCGTAGACCGGCCGCCAGGTGGCCTGGGGGACGACGTAGGAGACTTCGAGTTTGAGCATCGCGGGCATCTCCGCCTCGACAGAGACGACGACGCTTTTCGCGTCTCGGGCGGCGCAGGATCTGACCTGGTTCAACTCCTTCTCCGCCGCCGCGATCTTCTTCGCGAGCTCCTTCTTCTCGACCCCGATCTTTCTCTCCTCGTCGGCGGCTTTCAAGGATCCCTGGTAGATGAAGTCGGCGACTTTCGCCCAGGACTCCGGGGCGGGGGCGGCCAGAAGCATCTCCTTCGAGATCTTCTCCGACATCGAGGACTGGATCGAGGCGACGAACTTCTTCTGGAGGTCGAGGGCCGCCAGGCGGTCGTCCAGCGCCGACTCCTCCAGGCGCAGACCGTCGAGCTTCTTTTCCAGTTCCTCGACCTCTTGCTGGCGGGGGTCGGCCAGGAAATCCTTCTTCACCTCCGTCCCGACGATCAGGACCTTCACTTGGGCCTCGCCCTTGACCCGGACGGAATCGTCCAGAAGGATGGGGGGAAGCCCTTCGAGGGCGAGCTCCGAACCGCCGGCCTCGATCCGGGCGGCGGCCGCCCGCGTCACCATCGCCCGGTCCTCGTAGACCACGACCCGCTGGATGGGAGCCTCCAGTTTCACTACCGCCCGGGGGGCGAGGAGTGCCCCCGCCAAAGCCAATCCGATCGCTGGGTTCATAGTCCCTCCTTGTTTTTATGTTCCGTGTAAACCGTTAATTCTCCCACCCTGCTTATTGCGGAACAACGGGATTCGGACCGAAGGTCGGATACGCCGTTTGTCGGCCGGTTCGGCGAACCGGCGCCCCGGCCTCCGGCCGCGCCCGATCGCGGATCGGGCCGACAACCGATATTGCCAGGTGCGCGCGTCGCCTCAAGGATGTACACTAGTAACCCGGCCGCTTCCCGGAACATTGTTTTGGGTTATGTTCAAATTTTCGCAATTCGCAGTTTCTCATTCGCGTAATTCGTAGTTATGAAGATCTTCACTCCGACCCAGATGCGGGAGATCGACCGCCGGGCGATCTCGGGCTACCGCATCCCCTCCCTCGACCTGATGGAGCGGGCCGGCGCCGCCGTGGCGGAGCGGGTGAAGAAGCTCCTCCCCGCTTCCGTCCCCAAGCCCGGCGTGACGCTCCTGGCCGGGAAGGGGAACAACGGGGGCGACGCCCTGGTCGCCGCCCGCCTCCTCCTATCCGCCGGGATCGCCGTGGAGCCCTTTCTCCTCGCCCCCGCCGCCGAGCTCGGGGGCGACGCCGCCGCCAACCTCGCGCGTTTCCGGGCCGCCGGGGGATCGGTCCGGGAGGTCCTGGCCGACTCCGACCTGGCGGAACTCCGAGTCGCCCTCTCCCGCTCGGCCGTCGCGGTGGACGGGATCTTCGGGACCGGCTTCTCCGGCGAGGTCCGCGGGCTGATCGCCTCCGCGATCGAGATCCTCAACTCCTTCGGCGGCTTGACCGTGGCGATCGACATCCCCTCCGGCCTGGACGGGGAGTCCGGCGCCGTCAGCGGCCCGGCGGTCGCCGCCGACTGGACGGTGACCATGGGCTTCCCCAAGACCGGCCTCGTCCGCCGGAGCGGGCTCGACCTCTCCGGGAGGATCGAGGTGGCGGAGATCGGGATCCCCGCCGCCGCCCTGGAGGGGCTCTCCGCCGACCTGGAGCTGATCGACCGCTCGGAGCTCGGCGGGATCGTTCCGCCCCGCCGCCGCTCGGCCCACAAGGGGGATTTTGGCCGTCTCCTGATCCTGGCCGGATCGCCCGGCTTCACCGGGGCGGCCGCCCTCTGCGCCTCGGCCGCCCTCCGGGCGGGGACGGGACTGGTCACCCTGGGGATACCGGAGTCCCTCCACGCGGTCATGGCGGCCAAGCTCACCGAGGCGATGACGCTGCCCCTCCCCGAGACTCCCCAGGGGACGCTCTCCCTGCGCGCCCGGGGGCCGATCCTGGAGTTCCTGAAAGAGGCGGACGCGCTCGCCCTGGGGCCGGGGCTCTCCCGCCACGGCGCCACCGGCGAGCTCCTTCGCCAGGTCCTGGAGTCCGTCTCGCTCCCCCTCGTCATTGACGCCGACGGCCTGAACCTGGTCGCCCGCGATCCCGAGGTCCTCCGGCGCCTGCGGGGCCCCGCCGTCCTCACTCCCCATCCCGGCGAGATGGGCCGCCTGACCGGAAAGGGGACGCGGGAGGTTCTGGAGGACCGGGAGGGGACGGCTCGCGATTTCGCCCGCGCCTACAACCTGACCCTGGTCCTGAAGGGGGCGGGGACACTGATCGCCTCGCCGCGGGGGCCGCTTCTCGTCAACCCGACCGGGAACCCGGGGATGGCGACCGGCGGGACCGGCGACGTCCTCGCCGGCCTGATCGGGGGGCTTCTGGCCCAGAAGATCTCCGCCCTCGACGCCTCTCGCCTCGCCGTCTTCGTCCACGGCGCGGCCGGGGACCGGGCGGCCGAGCGGGTCGGCCAGATCAGCCTGACCGCCTCCGACCTCCTCGCCGAGGTCCCCGCCGCCTTCCGCGAGATCTTCCCCTGGGATTAGATTCCCGCCCGGGGCTGGGCGGGAATCTATGATATTATCTTGCCCCGAGGGCGCCGGGACGGCGCCCTCGGGGCAAGATAAGGCCGACGTAGCTCAGGGGTAGAGCGGCTGATTTGTAATCAGTCGGTCGGGGGTTCGAATCCCTCCGTCGGCTATGCCTCCTCGCGGGGCGGGGTACCCCCCCCGCGAGGAGGCAAATTGCCGCGAGGACGGAGGTCTTCTTGGGCCAGGAATACTTGTTGCGCCGGGAATAATCCACGTTATCATGTTCCGCCGGAAATCTTTTCTCCCGGATGGTATATTGGCCTGGAGAATCCCTCCCCGGAGGGGAGCAATTCTTAAAAATTTCCGAAGGAAATTTTTAAGGGAGAGATACCGAAGCGGTCAAACGGGGCAGACTGTAAATCTGCTGGCTAACGCCTTCGAAGGTTCGAATCCTTCTCTCTCCAATCGTTTCCCCGTCCCGCTTCGGCGGGGCGGGGAAACGATTGGTCTTCAAAATATCTTCTCCCCCGCCTGCGGCGGGGGAGAAGATATTTTGCGGGCGTAGTTCAATGGCAGAACACGAGCCTTCTCCCGTGAGACTGCCGTTTACGGAACGAAGTGAACGTAAACAGCGAAGTCGAACGGGATCCCGATGGCGTTTACGCCGTCGGGGCAAGCAGTCTCACGGGATCCAAGGGCTTCATCGGGTTTGCGTTCGCTGGCGCTCCGCAAACCCGTGAATCCCTAGGACAAGCCTGCGATATCTAGGTAAAGCTGCGGGCGTAGTTCAATGGCAGAACACGAGCCTTCCAAGCTCGTTATGTGGGTTCGATTCCCATCGCCCGCTTTTTGATCCATCCCGGTTAAAAGCCGGGATGGGTCAAAAAGCGAAGCCCGCTATCCGAACGCCACCCTGGTCCCCGAGGGCGTTCTGTTCTCACAATATATCCCCGATCTCGCGGATGAATGAAAATTATCGATTTTTTCGATTTTTCGGCGGTTTAGCCGAAAAATCGAAAAAATCGATAATTTTCATTGACAGTGGAATGGGATTTGCTATCTTGGCCAGACTGCCTATCGCTCCGGCGGGGACGGATTTTTGTGCCCTGCCCTCCGATTAGAGAGGTAACTCTCCCCGATCAGGCGTGGCGACGACGGCTTTCAGGAGAAGGCCGGCGCCGGACAAGACGATGCAAGTGCGCCCGGACCGGGGAGATACCGTCCCCAAGGCCGGCGGCAACAGGAGTGACGGGACGGCCGGGGCTTCAGAAAGGCGCCCATGTAGCTCAGTGGTAGAGCACTTCCTTGGTAAGGAAGGGGTCGCCGGTTCAATCCCGGCCGTGGGCTTGCCTTGCTGCATCGGGGGCGAAGCCCCCGATGCAGCAAGGCAATGTTGAGCCTTTTACAATTTCTCTGGCGAGAAATTGTAAGGATTGCTCGCGATCGGGAGTGAGATAAAGGGTCCGAGGGAAGACTGGGATCGAGCGATAATCTGTTGGCCTCGGAGCAACTTTTTATTTTCCGGGCCAGCTCTGAAGACAAGAGCTGAACAGGAGACACACGCTAGCGGTAAACGTATTTGATCCCTCGATAGACGGAGGAAAATAAAATGGCCAAGGAAAAATTCGAACGCACCAAGCCGCACGT
>JAEAMF010000346.1_pt1 | contig 64610 bp, 56 predicted proteins | sample 8958721 | NCBI WGS metagenome assembly JAEAMF01 (sample SAMN16933255, study PRJNA681124) | bioreactor sludge metagenome | isolation source: anaerobic bioreactor treating anionic surfactant - SDBS | place: India: Bengaluru | collected 2019-02-28
ACGCTTCGATCAAGGGCGCAACGCTGAACACCGTGACGGCCGCCAAGGCCTGCGGCGGTGATGTGCACGTGCTGGTGGCCGGTGACAACGCTGGCGCAGCCGCTGCTGCCGCGGCCCAGATCGCCGGCGTGTCCAAGGTGATCCATGCCGACGGCGCCAGCCTCAAGGACGGCCTGGCCGAAAACCTGGCTGCCCAGGTGCTGGCGATTGCCGGCAACTACAGCCACATCCTGTTCCCGGCCACGGCCTCGGGCAAGAACGTGGCCCCCCGCGTGGCAGCCAAGCTGGACGTGGGCCAGATCAGCGACATCACCAAGGTGGACAGCGCCGACACTTTCGAGCGTCCCATCTACGCCGGCAACGCCGTGGCCACCGTGCAGTCGGCCGACGCCGTCAAGGTGATCACCGTGCGCGGCACCGGCTTTGATGCAGCGGCTGCCACCGGCGGCGCTGCGGCCGTGGAAACCGTGGCCGCCGTGGCAGACTCGGGCAAGAGCAGCTTCGTGGGCCGTGAAGTGACCAAGAACGACCGCCCCGAACTGACGGCCGCCAAGATCATCGTCTCCGGTGGTCGCGCGCTGGGCTCGGCCGAGAAGTTCAACGAAGTGATGACCCCACTGGCGGACAAGCTGGGTGCGGCCATCGGCGCTTCGCGCGCTGCAGTGGACGCGGGCTACGCCCCCAACGACCTGCAGGTGGGCCAGACCGGCAAGATCGTGGCACCGCAGCTGTACATCGCCGCCGGCATCTCGGGCGCGATCCAGCACTTGGCGGGCATGAAGGACTCCAAGGTGATCGTGGCGATCAACAAGGACCCGGAAGCACCGATCTTCTCGGTGGCCGACTACGGTCTGGAAGCCGACCTGTTCCAGGCCGTGCCGGAACTGGTGAAGGCGCTCTGAGCCACCACCACAGGAAAGAGGGGCTGCGTGCCCCTCTTTTTCCGTCTGCCATCAGCACAGGATGCATGGGCATGCCACCGCCGCGTGGTGCCATGCCCATGGACCCTGGCGCCACAGCGGTTGCACAGCGCAGCCAGCGCGCACGCGCCGAACCCATCCCTCAATCAAACCCAAAGAGAAGGTGACAAGATGAGTTACACAGCCCCCGTCAAAGACATGCTGTTTGCCATGGAACATCTGGCTGGTATCGCGCACGTGGCGCAGATCCCCGGCTTTGAAGATGCCGGTCTGGAGACCGCGCAGGCCGTGCTGGAAGAGTGCGCCAAGTTGTGCGAAGGCGTGGTGGCACCGCTGAACGTGCCGGGCGATGTGAACCCCTCTGCGTGGAAGGACGGCAAGGTCACCACCACCCCCGGTTTTGCCGATGCCTTCAAGCAGTACGCCGAAGGCGGCTGGCAGGGCCTGCAGCACCCCACGGACTTCGGCGGCCAGGGCCTGCCCAAGACCATTGGTGCGGCCTGCATCGAAATGCTCAACAGCGCCAACCTGAGCTTTGCGCTGTGCCCGCTGCTGACCGATGGCGCCATCGAGGCGCTGCTCACGGCCGGCAGCGATGCGCTCAAGACCACCTACCTGGAAAAGCTGATCTCCGGCCAGTGGACCGGCACCATGAACCTGACCGAGCCCCAGGCCGGCTCCGACCTGGCCCTGGTGCGCACCAAGGCCGAGCCCCAGCCCGATGGCACGTACAAGGTGTTCGGCACCAAGATCTTCATCACCTACGGTGAGCACGACATGGCCGAGAACATCGTCCATCTGGTGCTGGCCCGCGTTGCTGGTGCGCCCGAAGGCGTGAAGGGCATCAGCCTGTTCGTGGTGCCCAAGTTCCTGGTCAATGCCGACGGTTCGCTGGGCGCGCGCAATGACGCGCACTGCGTGTCCATCGAGCACAAGATGGGCATCAAGGCTTCGCCCACGGCCGTGCTGCAGTTCGGCGACCACGGTGGCGCCATCGGCTACCTGGTGGGCGAGGAAAACCGCGGTCTGGAATACATGTTCATCATGATGAACGCGGCGCGCTACGCCGTCGGCATGCAGGGCATTGCCGTGGCCGAGCGCTCCTACCAGCACGCCGTGGCCTACGCCAAGGACCGCGTGCAAAGCCGTCCCGTGGATGGCTCGGTCAAGGCCAGCGCCACCATCATCCACCATCCCGATGTGCGTCGCATGCTGATGACCATGCGCGCCTACACCGAAGGCTGCCGCGCCATGGCCTCGGCAGCGGCGGCGGCCTACGATGCCGCCCACCACCACCCGGACGCCGAAGTGCGCCAGGCCAACGCCACCTTCTATGAATTCATGGTGCCGCTGGTCAAGGGCTACAGCACGGAGATGAGCCTGGAAGTGACCAGCCTGGGCGTGCAGGTGCATGGCGGCATGGGCTTCATCGAAGAAACCGGCGCCGCGCAGTACTACCGCGACGCCAAGATCCTGACCATCTACGAAGGCACGACCGCCATCCAGGCCAATGACCTGGTGGGCCGCAAGACCGCACGCGATGGCGGCACCTCGGCCAAGGCCATTGCCGACCAGATCGCCAAGACCGAAGCCGCGCTGCGCGCCAGCGGCACGGCCGACGCCCTGGCCCTGGCCCAGCGCCTGCAGGCCGCACGCGAAGCCTATGTGCAGGTGGTGGATTTCGTGGCCGGCCAGACCAAGGCCAGCCCCAACGCCGTGTTCGCCGGCAGCGTCCCCTACCTGATGCTGACCGGCAACCTGGTGGCCGGCTGGCAGATGGGCCGTGCGCTGCTGGTGGCCCAGGACAAGGCCGCCCAGGGCGAGGATGTGCAGTTCATGCAGGCCAAGGTGGCCACGGCGCGCTTCTATGGCGACCACATCCTGACCAAGGTGCCCGGCCAGGCCGAGTCCGTGTTGCACGGCGCCGATGCCGTGATGGCGCTGCCGCACGAAGCTTTCTAAGTCAGGCTATCAAAAAAGTGAGCTGGAGTCGATTGTGTGGCAGGCACTCCAGCCTTTTTTTGTCATATTAGAACTTTTAGAGGAGACATCGTCATGTCCAAGATTCCTGCGGCGCTGCAAAAACTGGCGCTGCCCGTCATCGGATCGCCGCTGTTCATCATCAGCAACCCCAAGCTGGTGATCGAGCAGTGCAAGGCCGGCATCGTCGGCTCCATGCCGGCCCTCAATGCGCGCCCTGCGGAACAGCTGGAAGACTGGCTGGCGGAAATCACCGAAACCCTGGCCGCCTGGGACAAGGCCCATCCCGAACAGCCTTCGGCCCCGTTCGCCATCAACCAGATCGTGCACAAGAGCAATGACCGCCTGGAGCACGACATGCAGGTCTGCGCCAAGTACAAGGTGCCCATCGTCATCACCAGCCTGGGCGCGCGCGAAGATGTGAACCAGGCCGTGCACGGCTGGGGCGGTGTGGTGCTGCACGACATCATCAACAACAAGTTCGCCCGCAAGGCCATCGAAAAGGGCGCTGACGGCCTGATCGCCGTGGCAGCCGGTGCCGGCGGCCACGCCGGGGTGAAAAGCCCGTTTGCCCTGATCCAGGAAATCCGCCAGTGGTTCGACGGCCCGGTGGCGCTGTCCGGCTCCATCGCCACGGGCGACGCCGTGCTGGCCGCCCAGGCCATGGGTGCAGACTTTGCCTACATGGGCTCGGCCTTCATCGCGACCGAGGAAGCCCGCGCCGCCGACGAGTACAAGCAGGCCATCGTGGCCGGCAATTCGGACGACGTGGTCTACAGCAACCTGTTCACCGGCGTGCACGGCAACTACCTGGCCCCGTCCATACGCGCGGCCGGCCTGGACCCCGACAACCTGCCAGTGTCAGACCCCAGCGCCATGAACTTCGGCTCGGGCCGTACCAAGGCCTGGAAAGACATCTGGGGCTGCGGCCAGGGCATCGGCGCCATCGAGCAGGTGGTGCCCACGGCCGAACTGGTGGCCCGCCTCAAGCGCGAATACGCCGCCGCCCGCCAGCGCCTGCAACTGGCCGCTGCCTGAGCCCGCGCTCCAGTGCACCAGTCCGGTGCGAGACTGGACGCATTGCCGGTGATTGTTACAATTGATCTGCCCCGGTAGGCCCAGGTCTGCCGTGCGCAGCCGCCAAGCCCCTGTGTGCCATTGCCCTCTGCCAAGAGGGTGGTGTACCGCAGGGGTTTGTCTTTTTTTGCGCGCTCCGTGGAGCGCGGTTTCTTGTTTTTTCTCTATGCAATTGAAATCCCTCGGCGCCGTGGCGCTGGCATCGCTGGCGTTGGCCACTTCCGTACAGGCCGCTGAACCCACGCCCCAGGCCGTGACCGACATGTTCCTGAAGTCCATCGTGCACATCGATGCCAAGTCCATGGAAGCCCTCAACGCCTACCTGCGCCCGGCGCGGACCTTTCCCGGTCAAGGCGATTTCATCAATGTGAAGGAAATGCTGGAAGTCGACCGCGACTACGCCAAGGAAATGGCGGCCACCTTCCTGGAAAACGTGAAGCTGAGCGACGCCGACAAGAAGGCCCTGGAGCCGGCCGCCGTGCAGCTGTTCGCCAACGTGCGCGATTCGCAAAAGCGCATCACCTGCACCATGGGCCAGCCCCAGAAGGTCACCGAAGGCGTGCATGCCGAGATGCTGGCCGTCAACGTGCCGTTCAAGTGCCTGGCGCCCAACCCGCCGGAAAAGGTCGTGGCCTTCCTGCAGCGCGCAGGCGGTGCCAAGTGGGACCTGGCCCAGTACCGTGAAAACGTGCAGACCCTGGCCAAGGGCTTCGAAGCCGCGCCGCTGACCCAGGTCTGGGAAGCCGAGTTCCCGCTGGCCACCGAGAAGAAGAAAAAGCCGCTGGTGTGGCAGAACAACTTCCCGCGTGAAACCATCGACGTCACGCCGCTGCAGTACTGATCGGCATTCGGCGGACCTGCACCCCTGCTGGTGGCTCCGCCACCGATGCGGTGCAGACCGCCATCGTGACCCTGGACCCCGGTGGGGTGGCGGTGTGCCATCTCCCGCCCTCCGCCGGTGCCTGCGGCACCTGCACACAAGCGCCCCTCGGGGCGCTTTTTCTTTGCCTGCGCAGCGCAGGGTGACAGCCACATGAAACCGGCTTTAACCCTGTTGCCGTCCGGGTGAATTGATGGAAATCAACGCCGCAGTGTTTCACTCGACTACCTGAGCCAGCGTGGAAGTTGTTTTGCAGAAACCCTAGCATCTGCATAAATTTCAGTAAATACTGAAAATTCAGAAACACATGAAATCGACTGACTTCGATCAAACGGCAGGCGCACCGGCAGGCACACCCCAGGCTTCACGCCTGCGTGCCGACCACGGCACTGCGTGGTCGGTGCTGGCGTCGCTGCTGTGGCTGCCTCAGGCGGCATTGCTGGCGGTCGCCGTGCAGTGGATTGCCGAAGGGCGGGCCGCCGAAGTCGGGCGTCTGGCACTGGGCCTGCTGGTGCTGGGGGTGGCCAAGGCGGTCTGCGAGGGCCGTGGCATGCGGCTGAGCTTTGATGCTGCCCGCACCCAGCTGCAGGCACTGCGCGCCCAGGTGGTGCAGCAGCTGGCCAGCAGCTCGCCGCTGGACACGCAGCGCGCGCCGTCTGGGCAGGCCGCCAGTGCGGTGGCCGAACAGGCCGAAGCCATCGTGCCCTGGCTGTCGCGCTACCAGACGGCCATGTGGCGCACGACCGTGGTGCCGCTGGTGCTGCTGCTGGCCGTGGCCTGGCAGTCCTGGGTGGCGGCCCTGATCCTGCTGGTGGCCGCGCCGCTGATCCCCTTGTTCATGGCCATCGTGGGCTGGCGTGCACAGGCCGCCAGCGAGGCGCACATGGTGCAGCTGGGCCAGATGAATGCCTTTTTGCTGGATCGCCTGCGGGGCCTGACCACCTTGCGCGCCCTGGGTGCGGTGGATGCCACAGCGCAGCGCCTGCGGGCCCATGCCGAATCGCTGCGCCACCGCACCATGCGCGTGCTGCGCATCGCCTTTCTGTCCTCTGCCGTGCTGGAGCTGTTTGCCGCGCTGGGCGTGGCCATGGTGGCCGTGTATGTGGGCTTTCACCTGCTGGGCTATCTGGAGTTCGGCACCTGGCAGGGCCGGCTGAGCCTGGGCGAAGCCCTGTTTGTGCTGCTGTTGGCCCCGGCCTTCTTTGATCCGCTGCGTGAACTCTCCGCCGTCTGGCACGACCGCGCTGCCGGCACTGCCGCGCTGCAGACCTTGCAGCACATGGCCTGTGGTGCCCAGCCTCTGCCGGGTGCGCTGGCGGAGGTCGCTTCCACTGCGCAAGCTGCCCCCGCCCGCGTGACCCTGCAGGCGCTGCAACTGCCCGGGTCGGCGGCCGCCACGCCGCTGGTGCCGGTGGATGTGGACATCCAGCCGGGTGAGCATGTGGCCCTGTGGGGTGCCAGCGGCAGCGGCAAATCGCTGCTGCTGGCCCAGATCGCCGGCCTGTTGCCCACAGACCAAGGGCAGGTGCTGGTCGATGGCGTGCCCATGGCCGATGCCTCGGCCCCGGCGCTGCGCCGTCGCATGGCCTGGATGGGCCAGCACCCGCATGTGTTCGCCGGTTCGGTGGCGCGCAATATCAGCCTGGACCGCCCCGATGTGGCAGGCGCAGACATTGCACCGGCCTTGCAGCAGGCCGGCCTGGGCACGGTGCTGCAGGCACGGCCCAGCAGCAGCCTGGGCGAAGGCGGACAGGGTCTGTCGGGTGGCGAAGCCGTGCGCCTGGCACTGGCGCGCCTGGCCGTGGCCGTCCCCTATGCCGGCGTGCTACTGGTGGATGAACCCACGGCCCACCTCGATCCCGCCACGGCCGCGCAGGTCACGCAGGCGCTGCTGCAGCTGGCCCAGGGCCGCACCCTGGTGGTGGCCACGCACGATCCGCTGCTGGCCGCCCGCATGGACCGGGTGGTGCAGCTGCAAACGCAAACCCCCATCCCAACCCAAGCCCAAATCCCGGAACAAGGCCCAGCGCCCGCATCCGTTCAGGCGCAGGAGGGCGCGGCATGAAGCGCACGCGTCCCTCCCTGGGCGCCATGCTGGCGGCGCTGGCTGCCATGGCACCGCGCCGCCTGTGGCTGGGCGGCATGGCACTCGCCTGTCTGACCGTGTTGATGGGCATGGCCCTGCTGGGCCTGTCCGGCTGGTTCATTGCCGCCACGGGGCTGGCCGGGCTGGTGCCGGCCACGGCCCTGGTGTTTGATGTATTCATGCCCAGCGCCGGCATCCGGCTGCTGGCCCTGGGGCGCACCGCTGCCCGCTATGGCGAGCGCCTGGTCACCCACGATGCCACGCTGGCCGTGCTTGCCGCGCTGCGCGAGCGCCTGTTCCGCAGCTGGGCACCCGCTGGTGCCGCCTCGCAGCTGCGCCTGCGTCCGGCACGCTGGCTGCAGCGCCTGACCGGCGATGTGGATGCGCTGGACAGCCTGTACCTGCGCCTGGCCGTGCCCCTGGTGTCCGCCTGTGGTGCGGCGCTGCTGGCGGCCGTGGTGCTGGGCGCCATGCACTGGCAGCTGGGCCTGCTGCTGGGGCTGTGGCTGCTGCTGGTCGGCACCGCCATTGCCGTGGTGCTGGCGCGGCGCGCTCGCCGGCCCGCATTGCGCCGCGCGGCGGCGCTGGAACGGCTGCGATCCCAGGCTGTGGACCTGGTGGCCGGGCAGACCGATCTGCTGATGGCGGGGCGTCTGCCGGCACAGTGCGCGCGCCTGGCGGCGACCGAGGCCTGCGTGGCCCAGGCGGACCGCCAGCTCAACCGGCTGGAGGCGCATGCCACCGCCGCCTATGGCGTGGTCAGCACATTGACGGTGGTGGGCGTGCTGCTGGCCGTGGGCTGGCTGGCCGAGCAGGGCGTGATCGGCGCCCCGGGGGCCGCACTGGCCTTGCTGGTGGCCCTGGCCGCGATGGAGCCGTTTGCGGCGCTGCGCCGGGGTGCCGTGGAGGCAGGACGCACCTGGCTGTCCATCCAACGGCTGGCACCCCAGGTGGTGCAGGCACCGGTGGCCGATACTGCCGTCCATCTGCCGCCGCCCGGTGTGGCGGCCGTGCTGGAGCATGTCAGCGCTCGGCACCAGGGCAGTCCGCGCTGGGCCTTGGAAGCGGTGAGCCTGCAGATCCCGGCCGGCACCCAGGTGGCGGTGGTGGGGGTCAGCGGCGCTGGCAAAAGCACGCTGCTGTCCGTGATCGCGGGCGAGCTGCCCGCCACGCAAGGCCATGTGGCCGCGCAGCCTGCTACCTGGCTGACCCAGCGCACCGAGCTGTTCCAGGACAGCCTGCGGGACAACCTGCTGCTGGCCTGCCCCGGTGCCAGCGACGAACGGCTGTGGCAGGCGCTGGAAGACGCGGGCCTGGCCAGCGATGTGCGCGCCATGGCCCAGGGGCTGGAGAGCCGGCTGGGCGAGGGCGGTCTGGGCCTGTCCGGCGGGCAGGCGCGCCGCCTGGCGCTGGCGCGGCTGCTGCTGCACCCGGCGCCGTGCTGGCTGCTGGACGAGCCCTCTGAAGGACTGGATGCCGCCACCGCGCGGGATGTGCTGGCCTGCCTGCAGCGGCAGATGAAAGGGCACACCGTGATTGTGGCTACCCACTTGCGCAGAGAGGCGGAAAGCGCCGATCGTCTGCTCTGGGTGGAAGGTGGTCGCTTGCTGGGCGACGCCCGGCGCGGCACAGCGGATTATGACAAGCTGCTGGCACGGCTGCGCGATGACGCCGCCTCCCCGGCAGCGCATGCAATGGCCAAGGGTTTTTAAGAGAGAAAGGAATTCCCCATGGACCTCGACATCGTCGACTTATCGCGGCTGCAGTTCGCGATAACGGCGCTCTACCACTTTCTGTTCGTGCCGCTGACCCTGGGCCTGTCGATTCTCATCGCCATCATGGAGACGGTGTTTGTGATGACCGGCCGCACCATCTGGCGCGACATGACCAAGTTCTGGGGCGTGCTGTTCGGCATCAACTTCGCCATGGGCGTGGCCACCGGCGTGGTGATGGAGTTCCAGTTCGGCATGAACTGGAGCTACTACAGCCACTACGTGGGCGACATCTTCGGTGCTCCGCTGGCCATTGAAGGGCTGATGGCCTTCTTCCTGGAAGCCACCTTCGTGGGCCTGTTCTTCTTCGGCTGGGACCGGCTGAGCAAAGTCAAGCACCTGATCGTGACCTGCCTGATGGCCATCGGCACCAACTTCTCGGCGCTGTGGATCCTGGTGGCCAACGGCTGGATGCAGAACCCCGTCGGCGCCGCCTTCAACCCGCAGACCATGCGCATGGAAGTGACCGACTTCTTTGCGGTGCTGACCAACCCGGTGGCACAGGCCAAGTTCGTGCACACGGTCTCGGCCGGCTATGTGATGGCCTCGCTATTCGTGCTGGGCGTGTCGGCCTGGTACGTGCTCAAGGGCCGCCACCTGCACCTGGCCAAGCGCTCGATGACGGTGGCCGCCTCGTTCGGTCTGGCCGCCTCGCTGTCGGTGGTGGTGCTGGGCGACGAGTCCGGCTACCTGTCGTCCGAACACCAGAAGATGAAGCTGGCCTCGATCGAAGCCATGTGGGAGACCGAGCCCGCACCGGCGGCCTTCACCGCCATCGGCTTCCCCGACCGCGAAGCGCGCGAAACCCATTTCGCCGTGCACATCCCCTGGGTGATGGGCCTGATCGGCACGCGCTCGCTCAATACCGAAATCCCCGGCATCAACCAGCTGGTGAGCAACGCCGAAGGCTATATCCGCAGCGGCATCGACGCCTATGACGCGCTGCAGACCATCCGCAGCGCCAGGTCGGACGCAGAAGTCCCTGCCGAGGCGCGCACGCGCTTTGAGGAAAAAGGTGTCTACCTGGGCTACGCCCTGCTGCTCAAACGCTATGTGGACGACCCGCGCCAGGCCACCGCCGAACAGATCCAGAAGGCGGCGACCGACACCATTCCCCCGGTGGGCCCGTTGTTCTGGAGCTTCCGCGTCATGGTGGCCCTGGGCATGTTCTTCATCGTGCTGACCGGCACTTTCTTCTGGCTGTCCGTACGCCACCGGCTGGACGCCTACCCCTGGCTGCTCAAGGTGGCCGTGCTGTCCATCCCGCTGCCGTGGATTGCGGCCGAATGCGGCTGGGTCGTGGCCGAGCTGGGTCGCCAGCCCTGGATCATCGAAGGCGTGCTGCCCACGGCCATGGCCGTCTCCCACCTGGGCGCCGGCACGCTGCTGCTGACGATTGCAGGCTTTGTGCTGATCTACACCGTGCTGCTGGTGATCGAACTCAAACTCATGGTGCGCGCCATCCAGAAGGGGCCGGAGCATGAGAGCGAGCCGCACCTGAGCTTCTACGAACCCATGATCCAAAAGCTGGCCCGCGCCCGCTGAATGCAAGCAAGGAGTACACAAAAATGATCTTGCATGAACTGATTTCGTATGACGTGCTGCGCGTCATCTGGTGGCTGCTGCTGGGCGTGCTGCTGGTGGGCTTTGCCGTGACCGACGGGTTCGATCTGGGCAGCATGGGGCTGCTGCGCGCCACGGCCAAAACCGATGTGGAACGCCGCACCGCCATCAACGCGGTCGGCCCCGTGTGGGAAGGCAACCAAGTGTGGCTGATTCTGGGCGGCGGTGCCATCTTTGCCGCCTGGCCGCAGCTGTACGCGGTCTCCTTCTCGGGCTTTTACCTGGCCATGTTCGCCGTGCTGGTGCCGCTGATCCTGCGCCCCGTGGCCTTCAAGTTCCGCAGCAAGCGCGAGAGCGCTGCCTGGCGCAACGGCTGGGACTGGGTGCTGTGCATCACCGGCCTGGTGCCAGCGCTGCTGTTCGGCGTGGCCGTGGGCAATGTGATCCTGGGCGTGCCTTTCCGCCTGGGTGACGATATGCGCATCTACTACGACGGCAGCTTCTTCGGCCTGCTGACACCGTTCGCGCTGCTGTGCGGCCTGGTGTCGCTGTCCATGCTGCTGATGCACGGTGCGTCCTGGCTGGTGTTCAAGACCGAGGGCGAAGTCGCCCGGCGCGCAGCCAGGTACGGCGTGCTGTTTGCGCTGCTGACCACCTTGCTGTTTGCCGCCGCCGGCGTGTGGCTGGGCAGCATCAACGGCTATGTCATCACCAGCGAGATCAGCCATGTCGGCCCCTCCAACCCGATGAACAAAACCGCTGCCGTGGCCGCTGGCGCCTGGATGCACAACTTCCAGTCCTACCCCGCGCTGTGGGTGGTGCCCGGTATCGGTCTGGTCATGCCGCTGATCGTGGCCCTGGGCCTGCGCAGCCGCCGTGAATGGCTGAGCCTGCTGGGCAGCGGCCTGGCGATTGCCGGCATCATCCTGACCGTGGGCGCTGCCATGTTCCCCATGATCCTGCCGTCCACCGTCGATCCCCGCTTCAGCCTGACGGTGTGGGATTCCTCCTCCAGCCATGTGGTGCTGTTCATCATGCTGGTGTGTGTGCTGATCTTCCTGCCCCTGATCCTGGCCTACACCAGCTGGGTGTATGCGGTGCTGCGCGGCAAGGTCGATATCGCTGCGATTGCCACCGGCAAAGGCCACTCTTACTAACCGGTAGAAAGGAATTCGATATGTGGTATTTCGCGTGGATTCTGGGCCTGCCGCTGGCCGCCGCTTTTGCTGTGCTCAATGCCATGTGGTACGAGCTGATGGATGACGAGGCCACCCGCCGCCGCATCCTGGAGCGCACCAGCAAGCTGCCCGAGTAAGGGCAGCGGGCACGGCGCCTTTCGTCGCTGCATGGCGGCGGAGTCGCAGAGACTTTGCAGAGCCGCGGTGACCGAAGGTGCAGTCAGCCGCTCCGGATTCGGTCGCCCGTTCGGGTGCCCAGGCAAGGCCTGGTGCTGTGATGGCACCAGGCCTTGTGTTTTTGGGGGCGGCGCTTAGCAGAGGATGCAGGCCCGTTTTGTACCGCCGTTGACATCTGGTCATGCAACAAAGCGTATGCATGCGGTGCACAGCCACCGATTGCTGCTAGGGTAGTCCGGTCAAGATTCCCATCTCTATCGCACAGCAAGGAGGAGCCGTGATGGAAGCGCGCAGCGAACCGATTTCCCGCCAACACCACCGCAAAGAGGGCCTGGGCACAGCCGGCCGATGGGCGCTGGTGGCCGTGGTGTTGCTGGGAGCGGGCTATGCCGGTTGGCACTACTGGGGCAGGGCGCCGGCAGCCCTGGAGACACCGCCTGTCGCAGCGCCCGCCCCTGCGGCCCCGGCGCCCACCATCACGGAACCCGCACCCGCACCGGCAGCGCCTGCGGCGGAGCCGGCCGCTGACACCTCCCATCCGCTGGAACCAGCGGCCGACGCCCAGGGCCGCCCGCCGCTGGCCAGTGGCGATGGCGACGGCCTGGCCCAGGCTGTCACGGAATGGCTGGGGCGTGAACGCACGCTGCGCTTTGTTGCTACCGACGGGCTGGCACGCCGCATTGCGGCCACGGTGGACAACCTGGCGCGCAGCCAGGCGGCCTCGCGCTTGTGGCCGTTGCACCCGGTGGGCGGGCGCATGGCCGTCACGCAGACCGACGACGGACGCATGGAGATCGCGCCAGCCAACGCCGCGCGCTACGAAGCCGTGGTGCGCTTTGTCGTGGGCCTGGATGTGGAGCAGGCCGGTGTCCTGTACCGCCGTGTCTACCCGGTGCTGCAGCAGGCCTATGAAGAGCTGGGCTATCCCGGCCAGCGCTTCAATGACCGGCTGGTGGCGGTGATCGACCACCTGCTGCAGACCCCCGAACCTCCCGGGCCGCTGGCGCTGAAACTGGTACAGGTGCAAGGCCAGCTGGCGCCCCAGCAGCCGTGGCTGCGCTACGAGTTTGCCGATGCGGATCTGCAGTCCCTGTCGGCAGGGCAGAAGATCCTGCTGCGCATGGGCGTGGAACACACCCAGCGCATCAAGGCCCAGCTGCGGGCACTGCGGGCGCAGATCACCCGGCGCTGAGCAAAGGGCCCGCGCCCTGCGGAGTGCACGGGTGCAGCCCTTCGCACTTCGAGGGCTGCGCATGCAAAAATAGCCTGCAGTTGCAGGCCATTTTTTTGTGGTCGGCGCAGGGGCTGACAGCGCAAGCACCAGGGCAGCGCCGTGCACCGGCGGCACTCAATCCTGCGGGTCTTTGCCGCCCTTGGGGTCCTTGGGCTTGGCACGGCCGGTGAGCTTGTCCTTGATCTCCAGCACCCGGATCACGGCGGCGCCCATGCCCATCAGCTGCATGGCGGTTTCGGGCTGCAGGCGCTGCACATCGTCAAACCAGGTCATCAGCTTTTCGATCAGCTCGTACATCTCCTGCATGCGCTTTTGCGCATGGCGTTCGTCGTCGGACTGGGCCTCCTCCAGCAGGGCCGAACGCAGCATGGATTGCGTGGGCTCGATCTCGCGGCGGCGGCGCTCCTCGGCCAGGCGGCGGAAGATGTCCCACACATCCTGCGGCGCCTCAAAGTATTCGCGGCGGTCACCCGGCTGGTGGCGCAGGTTCACCAGGCGCCACGACTGCAGCTCCTTCAAGCCCATGCTGACGTTGGAGCGCGAAAACTCCAGCGTCTCCGCAATCTCTTCCGCATTCAGCGCACGCGGCGACAGAAACAGCAGCGCGTAGATCTGACCCACCGTGCGGTTGATGCCCCAGCGGCTGCCCATCTCGCCAAAGTGGGAGACGAACTGCCGGTTCAGGGAGGGAAGGGGTTGAAGCTGACTCATAAAGGAATTGTGCCTGTGAATTTAAGAATTTCAGCACTTCCTGAAATTGTCCGCAATGCAGGCTGGGCCGGAGGGCGGCCGCGCCGAACGGTGGCATGCACCGGGGTCACCGGCCCGGCGCGGGTGGGCTCAGCGGTGCAGTTCGCCCGCGTTTTCGGGCTGGAAGTCGATGCCGTCCACCCGCACCGTCACCTTCTGGCCCGTGGGGCTGGGCATCTGGAATTCGTCCCCCACGCTCAGGCCCAGCAGGGCAATGCCCACCGGGGCAAACACCGATACCTTGTCCGCGCTGCCATCCATGTCCTTGGGGTAGACCAGAGTCAGGGTGTTGCTCTTGCCGCTTTCCAGCAGGGTAAAGCGCACGGTGGAATTCATGGTCACCACGGTGGCGGGCATCTGGGCTGGCTCCAGCACATCGGCACGGTCGAGTTCGGCTTCCAGCACGGCGCGGCCCGGAAACTCGCCCGGCATCTTCTCCAGCAGGGCTTCGATGCGCTCCAGATCCAAGGTCGACAGAGTGATGGTGGGCTTGCGCTCCATGGCGGTGCTCCTTGCGGGATGGGGTGAAAGTCGGTCCGCCAGGCTCAAAAAACAAAAGCCCACACGGACAAAAGCCCGGGCAACGGGGTTGTCCGGGCCAAGGCAATGAAAAGCACCAATTTGGTGCGCTGTCCGTATTGTGGCGCTTTGCCGCGCTCCTGCCAAGCCATCTCGCACGCCGCCAGTGCGAATTGCTTCGGCGGCGTGCAGCTTTCAAAAAAGGAGCTAGCTGTGGGCGCCGGTATTTGCTGGGAAGCGCTGCGGCACCGGCCACACCGTCTCCGGGCCTGACGAAACCGCTACTGAACAAGCCCCTGCCTGCATCAAGGTTCCGGCACCTGTATTGCTTGAATAACTGTATTTATATACAGTTATCTCATGTCTTCCTATCCCGACCAGCATTCCGATCTGCCCGCCCAGCCCGTGCCGCTGCACAAGGGCCGGGGTGCGGCCAGCTGGATCGCCCACCGCTTTGCACGCGATGCCCGGGAAGCGTTTGACGATGGCTGGGCGGATCCGGCGGTCAATGCGGCCGGCGCAGAAGGGGACGACGGCGAAGCGGCAACTGCCTTGCGCACGCAGCTGGAATGGGAGCAGTGCAAATCCGCCCTCAGCCGGCATGACTCTCCCGACCTGCCGTTTCACCTGGGCCTGAATCCCTACCGGGGCTGCGAGCACGGTTGTATCTACTGCTACGCCCGGCCCACGCACAGCTACCTGGGCTACTCGCCAGGGCTGGACTTTGAAACCCGGCTCGTCGCCAAAGCCAACTTGCCCGAGGTGCTGCGGGCCGAGCTGTCCCGCCCCCGCCATGTGGCCGCACCGGTGATGCTGGGTTCGGTCACCGACTGCTACCAGCCCATTGAGCGCGATGTGGGCCTGACCCGCCGCACCATCGAAGTGCTGGCCGCCGCGCGCCACCCGTTTTCCATCGTCACCAAGGGCAGCGGCATCGAACGCGACCTGGACCTGCTGGTGCCGCTGGCCCGGCAGAACCTGGTGGCGGTCTATGTCACCCTGACCACGCTGCAGCCCGATCTGGCGCGCAGGCTGGAGCCCCGCGCCGCCGCACCGCACCGGCGCCTGCGCACGGTGCGCGCCCTGGCGGAAGCCGGCGTGCCCGTGGGGGTAAGCCTGGCGCCGCAGATCCCGTTCCTGAACGACGACCTGGAACAGGTGCTGGCCGCCGCGCAGGCCGCAGGCGCACGCCAGGCCTTCTATGCCGTGCTGCGCCTGCCGTGGGAGCTGGCGCCGCTGTTCGAGGAATGGCTGCGCCTGCACTACCCGGACCGCGCTCAGCGCGTGCTGGAACGGGTGCGCGATCTGCATGGCATCAGCGAGGAGGGCCGTGCCGAAGGCAAGGTCTACCAGAGCCAGTTCGGCCAGCGCATGAAAGGCACCGGCGCCTGGGCCGACATGCTGGCCCAGCGCTTTTCCCTGGCTTGCCGCAAGCTGGGCCTGAACCGCGAGCGCGTGCAGCTGGACTGCAGCCAGTACCACCCCAGCCTGCTGGGCGGCCAGCAAAGCCTGTTTTGAGTACGGATGACCGTACAAGAAAAAGGTGAAACCGCTGTGCGGCGGCGCCCGCCGCTAGGCTGCAGCCGGTGTATTGCACAACGAACAAAACAGACAAAGAAATAGACAACAGCGCGCGAATCCCATGGGGCATCGGCCCCTGCACAGGCATTGCTGCCCAGCGGCTGGCGCGGCTCCCCCCCCCCACATGCACCCCACACACCACGCATACCTCCTGCCCCGCACGCTGCGGCCGTCGCTACAGCGGTGCACTGGCCACGGCCTGTGCAGCCAGAGTCGTGTTAGCGCCAGGCATGTTGTCGATGATGAAGACCTGCCTCAGAGCACGGCTTGCATGGTCGGCGAATGCCTGAGTCACCACGTCGGTGGGGCTGCCTGCGGCAAAGAACACTACCAGCTTGATGGGCGTCGCAGAGGCTATGAAAAGTGCAACTGCCAGCGGTGGGCAAGCCCGCATCGCATGCGATTTTGTCGTCGGTAAAGCGGTACTGGCCACACCGGCTCCAGGCCTGACGGGACCGCAACTGAACAAGCCCCTGTCAGCATCAAGGTTCCGGCCTACCGTTTCACCTGAGCTGGGATCCCTGGCTGGGTTGTGCGCCGCAGTGGTGGAGATCCTCGAAACCAGCGCGGACCGGGATCGTCACGTTTTAGCTTCAGCTTCGGGGCATCTGCGATGCAAGGATGTTGGATTCACATCCTGTCGACTGTTAGTTCTTGCGCGGGTGTATGGGTTGCCCAGGGGTATCCAACGTCGTAGTCAAAATGCGGCCCTGGGTGGAGTCTGTGACAAACAGCTGCTTGCGCTGCACGCCGCCAAAAGCCAGGTTGGTGGTGGAGCTGCCTGGCACACCACGCAGCACCTGCACCGGTTCAGCGCGGTGGTTGAGCACCCACACATGGCCCAGACCGGGGTTCGCCACCAGCACATGGCCTTGAGCATCGACAGCCAAACCGTCAGGGCCGCTCGGCCCATACGACGTAAAGAACTGGCTGACCTTGGCCACACTGCCATCGGGCAACAGCGGCACCCGCCACACGCAGTTGCCCCGGGTGACCGCCAAGTACAGAACGCGTCCATCGGGCGACAAGGCCACTCCGTTGGGGCTGGGCACGTTGTGCAGCAGCAGATCAAGCTGGCCGTTGGGCCGCAGGCGGTACAAGCGTCCGCTGGGGTCATGCAGGCCGCTCTGCCCCTGGTCCGTGAAGTACAGATTGCCTTCGGCGTCAAAGATCAGATCGTTCACACCTTTGAAGCTCTCGCTGTTGCGACGCTCCAGGAACGGGGTGACAGCGCCGCTGGCCACATCCAGGCGCACCAGCCCGTTCTTGTAATCCGTGATCAGCAAGGTGTTGGCATCCAAAAATTTCATGCCATTCGGTTCGCCGTCGTACTCGGCCACCAAGCTCCACATGCCCTGCGGGTCAATGCGGAAGATGCGGCCCCAGGGAATGTCGGTCACGTACAGATTGCCGGCTCCGTCAAACACCGGGCCTTCCAGGAACGAGTCGGTGATGGTGCCTCCCCGGTTGGCATCGGCCCAAACGCTGGGCGCGGGGCGGCGGAAAACGTCCGGCATGACGCTGAACGTTTCCAGTTCGCGAACTTCAGGGGGCTGCAGCAGAAACATAAGAACAGCTTTCCTATTTGTGAAACATCAAATCCCGGCCCGCCGGATCCAACCAGTTGCCAGGGCAGGGACATCCAATGGGATTTTCAACAGCCATCGAACCCATAGAGCTGGCCCGGGTTGTCCGACAGGACGCGGTGCATGGCCGATGCGGAGCTGCACCAGGCTTGGAGCAGATCGACCAGGTCGGCGTCATTCACGCTACCCGGAGCCTCGGTGGTGTGCGGCCAGTCGCTGCCCCATACCAGCCTCTGCGGAGCATCTCTGACCAAGGCATGACCCAGGGGCAGGGTGTCGGCATAACTGGGGCCGTGCACCGACGAGCGCATGTAGGCCCCTGAGAGCTTGACCCAGGTCCGGCCACCATCGAGCAACCGGCGCAGCACCCCATAGGCCTCGGCTGCCGGACCTTCGGATGGATCTATGTGTCCCAGGTGGTCGATGACCAGCGGCACCGGCAGCTTGTGCAGCCAGGGTGCCAAGGCCACTATTTGCTCAGGGTGGGCAAACACCTGCAGGTGCCAGCCTGCGCAATCCCTGTGGCGAACCACCTTATCGGCCAGGGTGGTCAGCATCTCGGCTGTGGTGCGTCCCCAGGACTGGGGCGAGACAAAGTTCACCCGCAGCCCGCACACACCGCGGGAGGCCAGATGGGCCAGTTCAGAGTCATCCACCGTGGCATCCACCACAGCCACACCGCGTGCGCTGTCGCCCAATTGCGCCAACGCATCGAGGGTACAGGTGTTGTCGGTGCCATAGGTCGATGGCGTCACGACCACCGTGCGCGATGTCCCCAGGCGCTGCTGCAGCATCCTGTAAGCTGCCACGGGAGCCGAGGGCGGTGTGCGATGCCAATGCGGCGATGGAGCGAAACGCGCGTCAAAAATGTGCATATGGCTGTCGCACGCAAGCGCAGGCAATGTGCATGAAGGGCGGTTCACGCCTGCGGAATGCGGCACGGGTGTGGATAGCGGCGGCAGCTCCATCGCTTCAGTCCAGCTTGATGTGGCCCTTGCGCACCACCTCGCCCCATTTCGCATCCTCCTGCTTCAGGAACACAGCGAAATCGGCGGGTGTCGATCCAATAGCCTGGGCACCCAGGTCGGAAAGGCGCTGCTTCACGGCATCCTCCTTCAGCACTTCGGCCAGGGTCTGCTGCAGCTTGGCCGCCACAGGCTCGGGCGTGCCGGCCGGCAGGAACACCCCGTTCCATTCATACGCCTCATAACCGGGGATTACCGTCTCGGCCACGGTCGGCACATCGGGCAGGCGCTTGGAGCGCTCGGGAGCCGATACAGCCAAGGCACGCAGCTTGCCACCCGAAATCAAGGGGTAGGTGGCAGCGACGGTACCGAACATGAAATCCACCTGCCCGCCCATGACATCGGCAATTGCCGGGCCACCGCTCTTGTAGGGCACGTGCACCATGTCCAGATTCAGTTTCTGGCGGAACAGTTCTGCCGCAAGGCGCTGCACGGTGCCGCTGCCACCGGAGGCGAAATTCAGCTTGCCTGGCTCGGCCTTGGCCCTGGCAATCAGGTCGCTCACGCTCTTGAGCGGCGAATCGGCCTTCACGACCAGCGCATTGGGCGCCAGCAGCACCAGCGACAGCGGCTGCAGCGTGTTCGCTGCGTACGGCATCTTGGGGAACAGGTGCGGGTTGATGGATTGCGGTGTGGCGTCGTACAGCATCGTGTAGCCATCCGCGGGTGCCTTGGCGACGAAGCCTGCGCCGATGGTGCCGCTGGCTCCAGCCTTGTTGTCCACGATCACGCTGACTCCCAGCTTGGCGCCCAGACGCGTGGCCACCACGCGCGCCACGGCATCTGCCGCACCGCCGGGGGCATATGGCACGACCATGGTGATGGTGCGCTCGGGAAAGGCTGCATGTGCAGCCACGGCGGCACAGGCACAGGCCGCCAACAGGTATTGCTTGAGGGATTTCATGGTGATTGCAGGCTGATTAGAAGAAAAATCTGCTGCTCTGGGTGCAGGGCGCAGCGCGGCCATGCCGTCATTGCTTGTCGATGCCGACCTTGGCGGCCACGGCCTCCCACAGCAGGGCATCGGTCTTCAGTTTGTCGGCGAATGCCGGGCCGCTGACCACCCGCGGCACTGCGCCCAGGTCGTTGGCAAAAGCCTGCACGTCAGGGCTGGCCATGGCCCTGGCGATTTCCGTGCGCAGCCGCTCCAGTACCGCATCCGGTGTGCCCTTGGGAGCCCACAAACCCGTGAAATTGACCACCTTGTAGCCGGGAACTCCGGCTTGTGCAAAGGTCGGAACCTCGGGCAGCGCCTGCAGGCGCTGGTCGCCGCTCACAGCCAGTAGGCGCACCTTGCCGCCACGCACCTGTCCCATCACCCCCGGGGTCGAGGCAATCTGGAAGTCGATGGTGCCGCCCAGCAGCGCCAGGGTGGCCTCTCCTGCGCCTTTGAATGGCACGTGGGTGGCTTTCAAGCCGCTGCTGCCTTGCAAGGCCTCCGTCGCAAAGTGCGGCATGGTTCCGGCACCACCGGTGCCATAGTTCAGCTTGCCGGGGTTGGCCTGCGAATAGGCCACCAGATCGCCCAGCGTCCTGAAAGGCGATCCCGCCGCCACCACCACAGCGGTGGGTGCGAAGTTGAAGCCTGCTACCGGCACCAGGTCCTGCGTGTAGTCCCAGGGCAGTTTCTTGAAGACCTGCGGCAGGATGGAGTAGGTGGTGTCGTTGGCCATCAGCGTGTAGCCATCGCCTGCTGAACGTGCCACCTGCTGGGCTCCGATCGTGCCAGTGGCACCGGCCTTGTTCTCGACGAAGAAGCTCTGGCCGGTCTGCTCGGTGAGCTTTTGCGCGATCCGGCGTGTGACCTGGTCCACGGCCCCGCCCGGGGGATAGGGCACCACAATCTTGACGGCCTTGTTCGGATAGGGCGATGGCGGCTGTGCGCTGGCGGCACTGCTTGCCAGCGCCAGGGCCGCGCACAGGGGAAAATACATGCGTTTCATGGATGTGTCTCCTTGCGAAAGCGTCATTCGGCCTTGAGGTTCAGGTCGCGTGCGATCTGCGTGTAGGTAGCGACTTCGCGCTCCACCTGCCTGGAAAAGGCTGTACCGCAGGTGGCGTTGGCGTCCAGTCCCAGGCCGCGCAGCTTTTCGGCTGCGGCAGCACTGCCGGAGAATTCGCGCGCGACCTTTTCCAGCTGCTGCGCGATGGGGTCCGGCAAGCCGGCAGGGGCCAGCACGCCGTACCAGGCGTCGGCCGAATAGTTGCCTCCACCGGCCTCGGCGAACGTGGCCACTTGCGGCAGCAGCGGCGAGCGCTGGGGTGAAGCCACGGCCAGTGCCTTGAGCTTGCCGCTCTGGATCTGCGCCAGCACCGAGCCCAGGGTGGCGAACGAGCTGTCGAGCTGGCCGCCCATCAGGTCGGTGACCACGGGCGCTGCACCCTTGTAGGGCACGTGGTTGAGCTGCAGGCTGTTGGCACGCGCGAACATCTCTGTGGCGAAATGGCCCGAACTACCCATGCCCGCCGTGCCGGCCGTGGTGCGGCCCGGCGCCTTGCGTACGTGGGTCATGTAATCGGCCAGCGATGCCACTGGCAGGCTCGGCCCCACCACGAGCACCGTCGGGCTGGTGGCCACCGTGCACAGCGGCTTGAAGGACTTCAACGCGTCGAACTTCACCCGGCCGCTGTATAGCCCCGGGATCATCGTGTGGTTGGTGGCGCCGAACAGCAGCGTGTAGCCGTCGGCCGGTGCGCCGGCCACGGCTTGTGCAGCCAGGATCGTGTTGGCGCCTGGCTTGTTGTCAATGATGAAGGCCTGTCCCAGCGCGCGGCTTGCATGGTCGGCGAATGCCCGCGCCACCACGTCGGTGGGGCCGCCTGCGGCAAAGCCCACCACCAACTTGACGGGCTTGGACGGGTAGGCAGCTGTCTGTGCGTGGCAGGTTGCAGAGGCGATGAGAAGTGCCACTGCCAGCGATCGACAAGCCCGCATCGCATGCGATTTTGTTGTCGGTGAAGCGGTCCGGGCGACCTGGCAGGGCGCAGCGGAGCCCCGCTGGCCTGAGCGTGTGTACATGTCTTGTCTCCTGTAGTGGACCCCGTCGAGCGCGGCCTCTTTTATGGGAGGAAGCCTGGAGCAAGCTCCAAGCTTCGCAGCGGGCCTCAGGCCACGGTTGTCTGGGCCAGCACGGCCAGCAAGTTCTTGGCAGCGCCCACGCCCATGTTCACGTAGGCATCGCTGGTGACGCCACCGATATGCGGACTGAGAACGAAGTTCTTCTCGCCCTGGAACGGGTGACCTGTGGTCATCGGCTCCACCGCAAAGCTGTCGAGACCGGCGGCCATCACCTGGCCGGAACGCACGGCGGTCAAAAGGTCTGCCTCATTGACAAGGCCTCCGCGTGCCGTGTTCACCACGATCACGCCACGCTTGCATTGGGCCAGTGTGGTGGCGTTCAGCATGCCGCGGTTTTCGTCGGTCAGAGGGCAGTGCAGCGAGATCGCATCGGCCTCTCGCCAGATCGTTTCCAGGTCTACGCTCTGCACGTAGTCAGGCAGGTTCTTGGCGAAAGGATCGAAGCCGATCACGCGCATGCCCAGGGCATCAGCCATCTTGGCAAAGCGCAGGCCGATGGCGCCCAGGCCCACCAGCCCCACCGTGCGACCAGCCAGCTCCAGGCTCTTGTGCGTGGCCTTGTCCCAGTGCCCGGCGTGCATGCGCGCGTCCAGTGCCACCACGGACTTGGCGCATGCCAGCAGCAGCGCCAGTGCCTGCTCGGCCACCGCAGCGGCATTGGCACCCACGGCCGCCACCACTTCGATGCCGCGTGCCTTGGCAGCCTCCTTGTCGATGGTGTCTGTGCCGCTGCCATGCTTGGAGATGACCTTCAGCGAAGGCGCCGCGTCCATCACAGACGCACCCACCTTGCCGTAACGCACGATGATGGCCACCGGGTCGTGCTGCCGACTCAGCGCCACCATGTCTTCTTCGGTAGGGGTCTTGCCGGCGTAGACGATCTCGTAGCCGCTGAGCAGGTCCAGCGCCTGCTGCGCCAGGTCGGCGCCTGTGATGATGATGGTGGGGGCGCTCACAGCGATTCTCCTTCCTTGAGCACGCCGGCGGCGTGCAGCGCGGCAGGCAGCCATTTGGAGGCTGTGTCACCGCGAGCGATGGCCTCGATGCGCGCGGCCTCGTCGGCCACTTTCTTGTCGGCCAGGGCCAGCATGGCAGGTGCCTTGGCGCGTTCGATCACGACCACACCATCGGCATCGCCCACCACCAGGTCACCCGGGTTCACCATGGTTCCACCGGCGGAGATGGGATGGTTGATGCGACCAGGCACAAACTTGGTGGGGCCGGCAGGGTTGAAGCCGGCGCTGAATACGGGAAAGCCCAGGTCCAGGATCTCCAGCTTGTCGCGGATGGCACCGTCCACGATCACACCGGCCAGGCCGATCTTCTTGCAGGCGCTGAGCATCAGTGTGCCCATCAGTGCCGCGGTCTGGTCTCCCTTGCCGTCGATCACCAGCACATCGCCGGGCTTGGCCAGCGCGATGGCGGCGTGGATCATGAGGTTGTCGCCGGGACGCACTTCGACGGTGAATGCGGGGCCGGCCAGTTTCATGTCCTGGTGCACGGGGGCAATGCGGGCGTGCATGGTACCGCGGCGGCCGGCCACGTCGGCCAGGATGGCGGCCTGGAAGGTGCCGGCCTTGGCGACCACATCGGCGCTGACGCGCTCGATGTCACGGATCATTTCGGGAAGTTGGCTCATGGTGTGGTTCCAATAGGGTTGGGGGAAAGATGCAGTACGGTCAATGGCAACAACATGGGCCTCACTCGGCCTTGATGTTTCCGTCCTTGATGACCTTGGCCCACTTGGCCGAGTCGGCCTTCTGCAGGTCGCCGAGCTGTTTGGAAGTGCCGCCCACCAGCGTCACACCGAGGCGGTCTGCCAGTGCAATGAGTGCGGGGTCTTTCAGCGCCTGGTTGATGTCCTTGTTCAGCCGCTGTACGACGGCTGCAGGCGTCCTGGCTGGCGCGAACACGGCCTGCCACTGCTCCACCACAAAGTCGCGCATTCCAACTTCGCCCATCGTGGGGACCTCTGGAAGCGCCTTCAGGCGTTGGGGCGAGGTGACGGCCAGCGCGCGCAACTTGCCCGACTGCACGTGCGGCAGCGCTGCGGCAACGGGGGCGAACATGAACTGCACCTGCTCGGCCAGCGTGTCCTGCAGCGCCGGCGTGTCGCCCTTGTAGGGGACATGGATGAAGCGCGCGCCCGTTTGCTGCTGAAGCAGCTCACCCTGCATCTGCAGGATGGTGCCGTTACCGCCCGAGGCGAAGGCCAGCTTGCCAGGCTGCGCCTTGGCTGCGGCCACGAGGTCGGACACGGTCTTGAACGGTTGGTGTGCGCCGACCACCAGCATGTGTGGAATGGTGCCGATGATGGCCACCGGCTCGAACGCGGCGATATGGTCATAGGACAGCTTCATCAGGTGCGGTGCGATCGCCTGCGGGCCGATGGAGGTGCCCAGCAGCGTGTAGCCGTCCGGCTGCACCTTGGCGACGAAGGCCGCACCGATGGTGCCGGTGGCGCCGGCCTTGTTGTCCACGATGACGTTCGTTCCCAGTGACGCGCCAATGCGCTGCGCCACGTTGCGACCCAGCACGTCGGTGCTGCCGCCCGGCGGGTACGGCACCACCCAGGTGATGACCTTGCCGGCGGGCCAGTCGCCTTGCGCCTGCAGGGGCGCCACACACAGCGGTCCCAGCAGCGCAGCGCCTGCGGCGGCGATCAGTGCGCGGCGTGTGCGACCCGGTGAAAAAGAGATGGCTGTCGATGCGTTCATGGTTGTCTCCGTATGGTTGTTATGAAGAGGCAAGGGGTGCGAAGCCGTACAGCGCCGCCGGGTTGTCCACCAGCACGCGCTGCAGCGCGGAGGGTCCCCCGTTCTGGTGCGCCCAGTCGGCCAGGCGGTCGATCTGCCGAGCGTCGTCCGGCATGGGCTGCATGCCGGACGAGGCGGTGGCGTGGGGCCAGTCGCTGCCCCATAGCACGCGCTGTGGTGCGGCGCACAGGTAGCCTGCGGCCAGCGCATCCAGCGCGGGGTCGTCCACGGCGTGGTGTTCGCTCACGATGTAGCCACCGGACAACTTGATCCACGCCCGGCCGGCCTGCAGCAAATCGAGCAGCAGGGCATGGGCGGGGTGCCGGCCCGCCAGCGCGGGTGCGATGCGCCCGAAATGGTCAAACACCACGGGTACCGGTAGATGGCGCAACACTTCCCCCTGCATGGCCAGCATGTCCGGCGCCATCAGCAACTGCAGGTGCCAGCCCAGCGGGGCGATGCGGTGCGCCAGCGGTCGCAACAAGTCCACCGAACCTGACACGCCGAGTGACAGGTTCAACCGCACGCCGCGCACACCGACGGCGTGCAGGCGCTGTAGTTCGGCATCGCTCTCGCTGCCGTCGATCACTGCCACGCCCCGGGCATCGGAACCCAGGGAGGCCAGTGCTTCCAGCATGCAGCGGTTGTCGGTGCCGTAGGTGGACGGTGTGACCAGCACGGTGCGCGTGGTGCCAATGCGCTTTTGCAAAGCGCGGTAGTCATGTACCGAGGCATCTGGCGGCAGCAGCCTGGCCCCCGCGGCGGCCGGAAAGCTGCTGTCGTAGACATGTACATGGCAGTCACAGGCCCCCGCCGGGAGCGGCGTTCTGGGGCGCGCGATGCCCGATGAGAAGCGCACGGGCGCAGCAAGGCTGTCGCGATGCATGGTGGTATCCACTGGAGGGGAGAACGCAATGCAGCGTCAGTTCAGGCTGGCTCCAGAGTCCTTGACCACCTTGGCCCAACGAGGAACTTCCGACTGCAGCAGCACGCGGAAGTCTTTGCTGCTCCCTCCAAGGACATCACCGCCCTCTGAGCGCAATTTCTCCGCGACATCTGCTTCAGCCAGTGCCGAATTGATAGCGGTGTTCAGCTTCTGCACAATGGCATCCGGTGTTCCCGCCGGCGCCAGGATGCCGAACCAGGTGATCGCTTCAAAGTTCTTGCCGCTGGCTTCCGCCATGGTCGGTGTCGCGGGCAATTGGCCGGAACGCTGCTTGGACGTGACCAGCAGAGGGTGCAGTTTTTCGTTGCGCACCTGGCCGATCAGCGAGGGAATGGAGCCCACAAAAAGATCAATCTGTCCGCCAGACAAATCGGTGATCGCCTGCGCAATGCCCTTGTAGGGGATGTGGCGCAGCTTGACCCCGCTGGCCTGTTCGATCTGTGTCACTGCCAGATGGGCCACGGTGCCGTTGCCCGCATAGCCCACGGTAATCATGTCGGGCTTTGCTTTGGCGGCCTTCAGCACTTCGGCCATCGACGTGAAGGATTTGCCGCTGACCATCAGGATGGGTGAAGACGACACCAATGCCACAGGGGCCAGATCCTTCAGCGGATCGTAGGGCAGCTTTTTATACAACGCCGGATTGATCGCCAGGTTGCTGGTCTGTCCCATGACCAGGGTGTATCCGTCTGGCGAGGACTTTGCCGCGGCATCCACCCCCAGATTCCCGCCTGCTCCGGGCCGGTTATCGACAACGATGTTCCAGCTGGTTTTTTCCGTGACTTTTTGGGCCACGGAACGGGCAATCATGTCCGTGCCTCCGCCGGGAGGAAATGGCACGATCAGGCGAATGGGCTTGGTGGGGTAGCCGGCCTGGGCGTGTGCGCTCACCGCGGCAACAGCCAGTACGGAAGCGCCGAACATCCACGTGCAAAGGCGCGCAGACATGGAAATGGCTCGTGTCGTGATGGTCATACGTTGTCTCCGTATCGTTTCTTTGTGCTCCCACTTGGTCATGCGCCGAGGGGTGCCTGACTCTAAAAAAAAGTTTCAACTGGTACAATGGAGTTTCGTACAACGAAACAGATTGCGCCATGAGCAACCCATCCGCCAGCCACGCAAGCTCACCGTCGAGCGATGTCTCGGCAAGCCAAATCGTCGCGGAACCATCCACCGGCAGCGTGACGGCCGTCGTGCGAGCGATGCAGGTGCTGGATGCCTTTGCTTTGGGCGAGTCGCATCTGCCGTTGGCCGAACTGAGTCGCCGCTGCCAGTTGCACAAAACCACGGTGCTGCGCATCGCGCGCACGCTGGCCCTGTCTGGCTATCTGGTCCAACGCGAGGATGGGGATTGGCGTCTTGGCCCTGCGGCGGGCTGGCTCGGTGCACGGTACCAAGCGGGCTTTGATGTGCAGAACGTGCTGGAGCCGGCCTTGCGTGCATTGACATCCGCCAGCGGAGAGAGCGCTGCGTTCTATGTCAGAGAAGGAAGCGTGAGAACCTGCCTCGTGCGTGTCGAAGGACCTCAGGCGCTGCGGCACCACGCGCGCATGGGTGAAGGCCTGCCTCTGGACCGGGGCTCGCCAGGGCGCGTGATCCTGGCGTTCTCGGGGGAGCCTGGCGCGCTGTATGAAGAAATCCGCCAGCGGGGCTTTCATTGGTCCATCGGGGAGCGCGAGCAAGGAGTTGCAACCATTTCAGCTCCTGTTTTTGGAAAGCACTGGCGCCTTCTCGGTTCGGTGTGCGTGTCTGGTCCAGCTTCGCGTTTGCCACAGCAAAGGTTGGAAGAGATGGCCCCCACAGTCATTGCTGCCGCCAATCAGCTCTCTTATGCGTTGGCAGGCCATACCGGTGCGACGGCGCCTGCAGTCAGAGCAAGCCATTGGCACCCTTGATACATGCCCACGCCTGGTGTTTCGCGCACGAAAACCGCGGGTAGTGCTTCGATGAATTGACCGAGCAGTTCTCAGGCGATTGGGCAACCGATGACTGGGCCATTCCCCGGGGCTGGACGGTGCAACCCGGTTCGTCAGGCCAACCTGCCCGAGGTGCTGCGGGCCTGGCTGTCCCCGCCAGCCTGCTGGGCGGCCAGCAAAGCCTGTTTGGGGTGCGGATGACCGTACAAAAAGCAGGTGAAACCGCTGTGCGGCGGCGCCCGCCGCTAGGATTCCAGACGGTGTATTCGCACAGCGAACAAAACATTCCAAGAAACAAAGTAAAGCGCGCGAATCCCGTGGGGGCACTGGTTCCTGCACAGGCATTCCTGCCAGGCGGTGGGCGCCACAGCCTCAGCGCCCACCACGCAACGCTTGCCCCCTGCCCGCGCACGCTGTCGCAGCACTGATAGCGGTACTGCTAGCTGTACCTGCTGCGGTGCACGGCAGGCATTTCCAAACTTCCGAGCAGCTCCAAGCAGTTCCCCACTGAGATGGCCGATCTATCCCCTGACGCGGTATCCCGCCCCGCACCCCACGGCCCATCCCATGCCGCACCTGGTCCTGCCCCGCGCTCTGGGTGGCGTGCGCGCTGGCTCACGGTGGCCGCACTGGGGGCGCCTGGCCTGTGCTTCATCGTGCTGGGCTATGAGGGGCGGCGCGTCGCCCAACTGCTGACCTTGCTGCTGCCCCTGCTGCTGTGGTTGCGCATGCCCCTGCGCACCCCCGTGGGCATCATGGTCCGGCGCTGGCTGGTCACCTTGGGCATCCTCATGTTCGTGCTGGATGGGGCGGCGCGCACGTACCTGCTCAGCAGCTACCAGGCCGCACCGGACTCCACGCTGGTGCTCAGTGCCATGGCCAACACCAATCTGCGCGAAAGCCTGGAATACGCCGCCCAGTCCTGGCGCGGATTGGCGCTGTTCGGTCTGGTGCTGGCGGCCGTGGCCGCGTGGGTCTGGCAGGTGTCGGGCCGGCTGGAGCAGGCGCCAGCGGCTGGCCCGGGCCGCAAGCGCTCGCTGATGGAATACGCGGTGCTGGTGCTGATCGGCATCCTGCTGCTGTTATCAGCCGCGGCCTATGCCAACAAGCCGTGGCGCCGCCTGCACCCGGTGCTGTTCTGGCCCCACTGGGTGGAAAGTACGGAGAAACTGCGCAAGGGCTGGGCCAACCAGGACGCGGTGCGCAATGAGGCGCTGGAACGTGCCCAGGCCGCTGCGCCCGTGGTGCTGCGCGAAGGCCCTTCCACGGTGGTGCTGGTGCTGACGGACAGCATCAACCGCGACAACTTCTCGCTCTATGGCTATGGGCGCAAGACCACGCCCGGCCTGCAGCAGCACCAGCGGCAGCTGGGCGCGCAGATGCAGGTGCTGCGCAACGCCTGGTCGGTGGATGCCGCCACCTTGCCCGCAATCGGCAATCTGTTCGCCTTCGGCATGCCCGAGGCCGACGACGCCCAGCACCTTCTGGCCATGGCGCGGGTGGCAGGCTACAAGGTCTGGTGGATCAGCAACCACGACGATGTCGCCATCGAACAGCAGCATGCGCGCCACGCCGATGTGCTGCAGATGATCAACCGCGAACCCGGGCGCTCCAGCATGTCGCTGGATGGCGAGATGCTGGACGAATTCAACACCGCCCTGCAGGCGCCGGCGCAGCGCAAATTCATCGTGGTCCATATGCAGGGCGCGCACCCGCACTACAGCCTGCGCTTCCCCAAAGGGCACAACCCCTTTGATGATGCCGATGACGCGGTCGATGCGGCCATGAGCCAGCAGGGCCGCCCGGTCTGGGTCCGGGAACTGCGCCAGAACTACGACGCCGCGCTGCTCTACCACGACTCGGTGGTGTCCGAGCTGCTGCGCCTGTCGCGCGAAGCGGCGAAGCCGCAGGCCTATACGGGCTGGATGTACCTGTCCGACCACGGGCAGGAAGTCGGCCATGTGGGCAACCATGTGGGCCACAGCCCCGGCACGGCGGCGGGCTACCGCATACCGGCCATCGTGTGGCAGTCGCACACGGCGGCGCCCATACCGGCGGACTTTGCCCAGCGGCCCTTCCGGGCGGACTGGGCGGCCTGGACATTGGCGGACCTGCTGGGGGTGCAGTGGCATGGCCTGCAGGCGCAGCGCAATGTGCTGCACGCCGACTACCGCTGGCAGGCGCCGCACATGCCCCAGCTAGGCACCCAGATCAACTCGTTCACCGATTGAAGTGCTGTAGTTTCCGCAGCCGCTCCACCGCTCACACCGCATCCCAGAACGACCGCACCAGCACGCTGTCACTGCGCTCCTGCATGCAGTACAGATAGGTGGTGGTGCTGGCCGGGACACCCGCAATGCGGATGGGCGTGAAGCGCGTGTCGGGAATGAACTCCGCCTCCGACACCGCACCAATGCCCAGGCCGCGCGCCACGGCCTCGCGGATGGCTTCGCGGCTGCCGATTTCCAGGCCCAGCCGGGGCTGCACCCCGGCGGCGCGCAAGGCCTGCTCCATGGCCGTACGGGTGGTGGAGCCGGGCTCACGCAGCAGCAGCGGCTGGCCGTGCAGGGCCGTGATGTCCACCTCGTCGTGCCGTGCCAGCGGGTGGTCCACATGGGCAAACAGAATGATGGCGTGGCGTGCATATTCGCGCGCCAGCAGCTCGGGGCGTTCGTACAGACCGGCCAGTACCGCCACATCGGTGCTGTAGTTCGCCAGGTCGTGCAGCACCTGCTGTGAATTGCCCATGCGGATCGACAGCTGCATGCCGGGGTAGCGCGCACGGTAGGCCGCCACCATCTCGATCACATGGAAAGGGCCGACCGCGCCCAGCTTCAGCTCGCCCTGGTGCAGCTTGCCCGAATCGCGCAGAAAGAAAGCGGCCTCCGACTCCAGCGCCAGCAGCCGCTGCGCCAGCGACAGCAGCTTGCTGCCGGCCGTGGTCAGCGCCATGCGGTAGCCCTGGCGGTGGAACAGCTCCACCTGGCTTTGCCGCTCCAGCGCGGCAATCTGGGTGGAAACCGTGGGCTGGCTCACGCCCAGCGCGCGTGCGGCGGCGCTCAGGCTGCCGTGGTGGGCCACTGCCACAAAGGTGCGGTAGCGGGCATTGCTCATGGGGCCGCACTCCGGCGGCAGCAGGGGAGAAGAATCATCTCAAGGTGTGACCTATGGAAACTGTGCAAACCGATTCTGAAACCTTCACATGACAGTCATATGTCGTCCCTAGCATTCCATCCATCGCACGGCATCCCGCAAGTGCGAATGCTGAGATGCAAAGGATTCCCCCCATGTTGATGACCCGTAAAGCCTGGCTGCAATGCGCCACCGCAACCCTGGCCCTGGCCGCCGCCGGCATGGGCGGCAGCGCCATGGCCCAGTCCACCGAACTGCGTGTGGGCCTGATCCCTTCCGAAGACGCGCTGGCCATGATGCGCGCCAGCCAGCAGGTGATGGACCAACTGGCCGCCAAGACCGGCATGAAGGTCAAGCCCTTTGTGGCCAACGACTACAACGGCGTGATCGAAGCCATGCGCTCGGGCAAGATCGACGTGGCCTACTTCGGCCCGTTCTCCTATGTACTGGCCAGCCAGATGGCCAACGCCGAAGCCTTTGCGATTCCGGTGACCAAGAAGACCGGCCAAAGCTCGTACCACAGCATCATCATCACCAAGAAGGACAAGGGCCTGACCAGCGTGCCCCAGCTGCAGGGCAAGACCTTTGCCTTTGTGGACCCCAGCTCCGCATCCGGCCACCTATTCCCCAAGGCAGGCCTGAAAGGCGAGGGGGTCGACACCGACAAGTACTTCTCCCGCGTGATCTTCTCGGGCTCGCACGACGCCAGCATCATGGCCGTGGCCAATGGCAAGGTCGATGCCGCCGCCGTGGCCGATCCCATCTTCTCCAACGCCATCACCAAGGGCCTGGTCAAGGCCGAAGATTTCCAGGTGGTGTGGCGCTCCCAGGCCATCCCCGAATCGCCCATGGCCTGGCGCAAGAACCTGGACGCCGCCACCAAGCAGAAAGTGGCCGCCGCCATGGCCGAGATCAAAGGCCTGCCCTGGGGCGACCGGGGCGAGCTGAACGGCTTCTCGTCCACCAACGACCAGGCCTATGACGTGGTGCGCACCACCGCCAAGGCCCTGAATCTGGACCTGGGAAAAATGAAATGATCACCATCCGCAACCTGCGCAAGAGCTACGGCAGCAACCATGTGCTGCACGGCATCGACATGGATGTGAAGGCCGGCGAATTCGTGGTCATGCTGGGCCTGTCGGGCGCCGGCAAGTCCACCCTGCTGCGCTGCATGAACGGCCTGAACCAGCCCGACAGCGGCACCCTGCAGGTGGGCGGCATCGACCTGATGCAGACCCATTCCCGGCGCGAGCTGGCCCGCCATGTGGCCATGGTCTTCCAGCACCACAACCTGGTGCAGCGCCTGTCGGTGCGCAAGAACGTGCTGACCGGCCGCCTGGGCCAGGTGGGCACCTTGGCATCGGTGCTGCAGTTCTTCAAGCACAGCGACATTGCACTGGCAGACCAGTGCCTGGAACGTGTGGGCCTGGCCCACAAGGCGCTGGAGCGCACCGAAGCGCTGTCCGGCGGCCAGATGCAGCGCGTGGGCATTGCCCGCGCCCTGGCCCAGCAGCCGCAGGTGATTCTGGCCGACGAACCCGTGGCCAGTCTGGACCCCAAGACCGCACGCCGTGTGCTGCAGTACCTGGGCGACGCCACCCGTGAAATGGGCATTGCCGTGGTCTGCAATCTGCACCAGGTGGACTACGCCAAGGAGTTCGGCGACCGCATCGTCGGCCTGTCCCAGGGCCGCATGGTGTTTGACGGCACACCGGCCCAGCTGGATGACGCTGCCCTCAACGCCATCTACAGCACCGATACGCAAGCGGCGGATGCCGCCACCAGCCCCAGCCACACCGTGCATGCACCCACAGGCCCGTGGCATGCCGGCAGCGCCCAACTGGCCACCAGCGCAGGAGCCCTCTGATGCACAGCCCAACATTGAAGACACCACGTGACAGCTGGCAGTGGACCGCTGGTCGCCCGGAAACCACCAGCGGCTGGCTGGGCTACGCCGCACTGGCACTGGCCATAGGCTGGGTGCTGCACTGGAGCGCCGGTGGCGCGCAGATGAGCTGGGGCGAACTGGCCAATGGCATGCCCCAGATCGGCGACTTTCTGGCACGCTCCGTACCGCCGGATCTGGACATCCTGCCCCGCCTGTGGGCGCCGGCGCTGGAGACCATCCAGATCGCCATCTGGGGCACCCTGCTCAGCGTGGTCCTGGCGCTGCCGCTGTCCTTTGTGGCCGCCAGCAATCTGCACGGCTGGCACTGGCTGCGCCGTACCACCCGCCAGTTTCTGAACGTGGTGCGCAGCATCAACGAACTGATTCTGGCCCTGGTGTTTGTCTCGGCCGTGGGCCTGGGCCCGTTCCCCGGCGTGCTGGCCCTGGCGCTGCACGGCATGGGCATGCTGGCCAAGTTCTTTGCCGAGGCGATTGAAGAAATCGACGACGGCCCGCTGCAAGCCCTGCGCAGCGCCGGTGCCAGCCAGCTGCAGGTGATTGCCTTTGGCGTGGTGCCCCAGGTCATCACGGCCTGGATTGCCGTGGTGCTGTACCGCTTTGAAGTGAACCTGCGCTCGGCCACCGTGCTGGGCATGGTGGGCGCGGGTGGTCTGGGCTTTGAGCTGGTCAGCAGCCTCAAGCTGTTCCGCTACCAGGAAACCGCTACCTGCATCATCGTCATCACGGTGATGGTGATTGCCGCCGACATGGTCTCCAACTGGCTGCGCAACCGCATCCAGCAAGGCCCCCGCCACTGACGCGGTGCGGTGGTGCCGCCTGGCCTGCAGAGCCTGCACGGCCACGGCACACACCGCGCACACCGCAGGTGCTGCGTCGTCGCTCGGCAACGCCGCCACACCCGCCACCCCCAACCCGTACCCAACACCCTTTCAACCCCCTCTGTCTGCACTGGCCCGCCAGTGCGGCAGGCCGGTCTCACCCTGAATTTTGCAAAGGTCGTATCCCGTGTGGACTTATCACAACCCCGTGCGCGTCACCGCAGGCAATGGCAGCCTCAACCAGCTACCCGCGCTGCTGGCCGGCCGCAACTGCCTGCTGGTCACTTTCCCGGAGGCTGACAGCCTGGGCCTGGTGCAGCGCGTGCGCAGCCTGATCGGCGCCCAACTGCGCGGCGTGATCGACAGCATCCAGCCCAACCCCGATGTGCACTGGCTGGCCCCGCTGTACGAACAGGTGCAGCGCCAACACGCCGATGTTCCGGTCATCGTGGCGCTGGGCGGCGGCAGCGCCATCGACTCCGCCAAGACGCTGCTCTGCGCCACGCCCGGCGGCCGCTTTGCCGAACTGCTGGCCGTGTTGGAGCAGGGCGGTCAGCTGCCGGCTTCTGCCGCTCACAAAGCGTTGATTGCCATCCCCACCACGGCAGGCACCGGCAGCGAAGTCACGCCCTGGGCCACCATCTGGGACCAGGCCGGCAGCCGCAAGCATTCGCTGCACCAGCACTGCACCTGGCCGGAAGCCGCCCTCATCGACGCCGAGCTGATGGCCAGCCTGCCCGCAGGTGCCACCCTGGCGGCGGGGCTGGATGCACTGTCGCACGCGCTGGAATCCATCTGGAACGTGCACCGCAACCCGGTGTCGATGGCGCTGGCCGTGCAATCGGCCCGCTGCACCCTGGCCACCTTGCCGGCGCTGATGCAGGACCTGGGCAATCCGCAACTGCGCGCCGACATGGCCCAGGCAGCGCTGCTGGCCGGGCTGGCGTTTTCCAACACCAAGACGGCGCTGGCGCATTCGCTGTCCTACGACATCACCTTGCAGCACGGCGTGCCGCACGGCATTGCCTGCTCGTTCAGCCTGCCGCTGGTGCTGGACATGGCCCTGGGCGCCGACCCGGTGGCCGATGCCGCGCTGCTGTCCATCTTTGATGCCATGACCCCGGCGCTGGCCAGCGAACGGCTGCGTGCCTTTCTGCACCAGCTGGGCGTGCCCACCGACCCCGCCCACTACGGCGTGGCACCCGCTGCCTGGCAGGCCATGGTGCACAAGGCCGCCAGCGGCCCGCGCGGGCGCAACTTCATCCGCCCACTGGCCTGACCTTATCCCTCTGACCCAGACCTGTTCCGCGCTGCGCTGACCGCCATGTCCCCCACCTCCACCTTGCCGCTGGCCGCGTACTGCCCAGACCGCATCACCGTGCATGTGGACCCGGCAGGCGGCCGCGCAGCCTTCTCCCTGTTTGCCTTCCTCTTTGTTTTTCAGGAGCTTCGCCATGAACGCCACCATCTCCGCCACAACGCAGGCCACCATTTCGACCCCATCCGCCACCTTCAACGCAAGCTGCGCCGCGGCAGCAACCGGCTCCGCCGTCGACTTGGCGCCGCTGCAGGCCGTCATCTTTGACTGGGCCGGCACCCTGGTGGACTTCGGCTCGCTCGCCCCCACGCAGATCTTTGTGGAAGCCTTTGCCACCTTCGGCATCACCATCACCTTGGCCCAGGCGCGCGGCCCCATGGGCCTGAGCAAGTGGGACCACATCCACCAGCTGCTGCAGGACACCAGCATTGCCGCCCAGTGGCACACCGCCTTCGGCCGCGCGCCCGGCAATGACGATGTGGACGCCATCTACGCCCGCTTCATGCCCATGCAGATCGCCAAGGTGGGCGAGTTTTCGGCCCCCATCGACGGCGCGGTGGAGCTGCTGCCCTGGCTGCGCGCCCACGGCCTGAAAGTGGGCTCCTGCTCGGGCTATCCGCGCGAAGTGCTGAACCAGTTGCTGCCCCAGGCCGCCGCCGCCGGCATTGCCCCCGACCATGTGGTCGCCGGTGACGAACTGCCTGCCGGCGGCCGCCCCGGCCCCTTCATGGCGCTGGCCAATGTGCTGGCCCTGGGCATTGGCGATGTGCGCGCCTGCGTGAAGGTGGACGACACCGTGCCGGGCATCGACGAAGGCCTGCGCGCCGGCATGTGGACCGTGGGCCTCAGCCTGTCGGGCAATGAAGTGGGCTACAGCGTGCAGGAATACGCCCAGGCCCCGAAGGACGAAGTGGACGCCCGCGTGGCCGTGGCCGAAGCCAAGCTCAAGGCCGCTGGCGCCCACTATGTGGTGCGCAGCGTGGCCGAACTGCCCGCCGTGCTGGCCCAGATTGCCGCCGCCATGCGTGCAGGCAAGACCCCGGCCTGAAGGCTGGCAGGCAGCACGCGGCACCCGGCATCCGCTGCATGTGCACTAACCCCGGGGCCTGAACCGGGCTGCTGGCGGGGCAAGGGAGTGGCGGGTTACCACGCATACCTCCAACGCCTCCCACATCTCCCACACCCAGGGCGCTGGGTGTGGGGCGCTGCCACCGCGTTCCGGCCCTTCGCCTGGGCCGTCAGACCGGGTCGTCAGGTCCGGGCTGTGGGGCGGAGAAATCAGTTCGGGTAGTTGGGATTGACGATGGGCAGGTTGGCCGACTTGGCCGCCTCCCGCATCTGCGGAATCGCCTCCACCAGCTTCTGCCGGTATTCGGCCCCGCTCAACGCCACCGGGTCAATGCCAATGCGGGCAAAGGCTTCGGCAATCGCCGGGGTCTTCATGATGGCCAGCACCGTCTGCTCCATCCGGTCGCGCAGCGCCTTGGGTGTGCCCTTGGGAAAAGCCATGCCCATCCATGAATCGGCCGTGATGTTGTGTCCCTGCTCCTGGATAGTGGGCACCTCCGGCAGCTCCACCCAGCGCATGGGGCTGGCGCTGGCAATCATGCGCAGCTTGCCCGCCTGGATATGCGGCAGCACATCGGACGGGTTCAGCACGCTGGCATCCACCTGCCCGCCCAGCACCGCGCCAATAGTTTCCGGGCCGGACTTGTAGGTGATCTCTTCAAACTTGCCACCGGTCTGCTTGGCCAGTTCCATGAACGGTGTGCTGTTGGGAAAGGCGGGGGACGAATAAAACACCCCCTTGCCGGTTTTGGAGGCCGCAACCAGGTCGGCAATATTCTTGTACGGCGAATCGGCCCGCACCACCATGCCATACCGGTAGCGCGCCACCCCGGCGATGTACTCAAAATCATCCAGCTTGTAATCCAGCTTCATGATCTGCGGGGACAAGGTCATGCTGGTGTAGCTGGCCAGGCCCAGCGTATAGCCGTCGGGCTTTTGCTTGGCCAGATAACCCACGCCCAGCGTGCCCTGGGCACCGCCCTTGTTCACGGGAATCACCGGTTTCTTCAACACCTCTTCCATCGCCTTGCCAATGGTGCGCGCCGTCACATCGGTATTGCCGCCGGCCCCAAAGTTGATGACGAAATTGATTTCCTTGGCCGGGTACCCCTCCGTATTGGCCCAGGCCGGGCCGGCCGAAAGCAGTGCGGCCACTGCCACCGGCGCGCAACAACGCCGCCAGCGTGCCGCGCTGGAAAAACCGGGGAACAAGGCGGAGCTCAATACAGTGTGCAAACGGCGCATGGCAAGACTCCAGAGGTGAATAAAACCAGGGCCCATGTCCTGCGGGACCAGGCCGGAATCTCAGTGGATGCGCGGACAAAGTTGGGGAGCGGGAAAGGCAATCCACCGATGGCCCCATGCTCTGTGGGAGGCATAGCCGCTGCTGTCATTTTTTGGACAGCGCTGCCCATGCAGGCCGCCCGTACCAAACAGGGACGCATCAGCTTTTGCATGCAGCCGTCAATACCCGTAAGGCCTGGCGCAGATTGCGGCGCTGCAGCACCTGTAGCGGTCTAGGGAAAACCGTATGCGTGTTTTCCTGAGCCTTTTTATGGCTGCATATGGCTGTGTTTCTGCTGCAGCACACCATCACCAAGAACTGGCAGATGCCATACCAGTTGGGCATGTGCAGCAGCACGGCCTATGCGCAGGCAGAGCCGGTGAAATATTCATAAATTTGCAATGCATGCAGTAGGCGCACAGTCAGTTGTAAGCTTGTGTTACGCATGCTGGTCTAGGATGGACGGCGCTAAATAGTGACCGCCAAGTACCACCCAGCGTGGGCCGCAATGGTTACTCACCTTTGGAGATCGCCATGCTGTTGATCGTGGGCACCGTGCGCCTGCCGCCCGAAAACCTGGAACGCGCCAAACCCGTGATGGAGGCCATGGTGAAGGCTTCGCGTGCCGAATTCGGCTGCCTGGAATATGTCTACGCCGAAGACCTGTTTGTGCCGGGCCTGATTCATGTGAAAGAACGCTGGACCGACCAGGCAGCACTGGATGCGCATTTCGCATCGGCCCATATTCAGGCGTGGCGGGCCAGCTGGGAAGGGCTGGGGATTGGGGAGCGGAATTTGAAGGTGTATGAGGTGAGTGAGCCTCGAACTACTTGATCCATTCAATATTTTTTCGTGATCCGTTGCTTTGTTTTTTCGAAATTAATAACGGTTTCTTTTTAGCGGGTGTTGACAATGGATGCGGCCAAGCGAATTCGCATCTCATGCCTGAAGGTCGCTTTAGTTTTTAGGCAGGGATCGGCAGGTAACGACGGCTTGTGTTCGTAGGGCTTTCGGTACTCTGTATGTGTAATTTCATGAGGATTTTTGATTATATTTACTGGTGATTCCACAGTAATTATATTTTGATTAATTATTATGATTTTATGGTATTTGGTAATCGCTGTTAATAAGATGTTTTCTTGTTGAAATTATTCTGATGATGTGTTTTAATAAGAAATTATTAAATATTTTAATAACCTGAATTCAGCGCTAATTTCACTAAAGTAGCATATGAAAGAAAAAATAAACGAATTTTTTGCAGACTTAGATGTTCAACGGCTGATTCAGCTCAGTGCGAGGGTTGCTCCTCTTCAAATTTGTTTTCCAAAAGAGATAAATGTCAGCCGAATGTTGGCTTGGTTGCTGGACCCTAGCGAAGGGCATGGTCTAGGCGACGCTGCGTTGCGCTCGCTATTCGCACGTGCAGGGCAAATCGCAAGCCGCAACCAGAATATTCCTCTATCAACGAGGAGGTTCTTGAGTCCATCGAATATTTACACCAGTGGATTTTCTGGAGCAGTTGTTTCTACTGAAGTGAAGATCGGTGTTTCTGCTGCATCAAAAGATAGTTTGGACGTGTTTTGTATCGACCAAGGTGCTGATGTTTATCTTGCGCTTGAGAACAAGTTTGGGGCAAAGCAGTCAGTAGATCAACTGAAAAAATATCGAATAGGACTTGAAAACCTTTTCCCAAAGATGATAGGAGTACATGTCTTCCTTAGTTCCAGCGACGAGGAGCCAGATGATGACCAATGGATTCAGGTTGGCTATGACTGGCTAGGAGATTTTCTCAGAGACTGCGAATCACGAAGCACTTTGGCGCTGGAGATGCGACAGACATTGACTCAGTTTCGACGAGCAATTGAAGAGGAAGAGGTCGAAGCAGGGACATCTCCTATCGAGCGCTTGTATTCTCTGGTTGCCACTCGACATGCAGATGTGCTTCGTGAAATGAAAACTATGTCTGGCGCTAAAGGAGCAATGCCCAAGGAGTTACAGAAAAGGGTGGAGGTGTCTAAATCCAACAACAAGCCACTTGGAGAGGCACAGCTAAGACTTTTTCTTCTTTATTGGCGGCGTCCACAGGCTTGGGAGCGGTGCTTCGATTTAGTTGATTTCGCACCATTTTTGGATGCGATGCGAAATAGATTCCACAGCATCTTGGTAGATCGTAAACGAGTCAAGACGTATTTATCTCTTCCTGAGTGGGAAAGATTTGTTGAGTACGACGAGTATGAACAGTGGACTTATCCGCTGGTAGTCTCCGTCCAATTGAAAGACTCGAAATTTAATGTAACAGCTTACTGCTGGTTTAAGCATGTGAAAGCAGACTTGCGGGAAGCCATTCTTGAGCAGGCAAAAAAACTGCGTAATGGTCACTTAGCCGATAGTGGTTTAGAGGCGCCTAATTATTTGGCAATTCAGCGAGAAATTGGCCTGACAGAAAAACAAGCGGTAGCGGCAACACTTCGGCAAATGCAGTTCTTGCAAGATGGATTTTCTAATTTTCTGTTGGACCAATAAATATCGTTTTTCTAGTGAAGCGGGTTTTAAGATCTAAAATTTTTAGATTAGCGGACAGAGAGAACATGAAAAAATCGAATAGTCCATATCGAGGTGGATAGAAGCCTATAAGTAAGCAGAAATTCACACTAGGACCTGGAGAGCCGCGCAGTCTAATAGCCGACTTCGAGGGGGCGGTGTACTTTAATGATCTGTGGCGTGGCGGTTGCTGCCGCTTAGGCCTTGGGAGCGAACGACTCAGATCAACCTGACGCGATAACAGAAATGGAGGTTGGACGCCTGCTTCAGGTTGAGCACTAATTCATCGGCGGTATTTATCCCACAGGCATCCCCTCACCCCCGCCCCACAAACGGCATCTTGGTCGCCATCACCGTGTGGAACAGCACATTGGCTTCCAGCGGCAGATTGGCCATGTACAGCACGGAGCGGGCCACGGTGTGGGTGTCGATCATAGGCTCCACCGCAATCGTGCCGTTGGCCTGGGGCACGCCCTTGGCCATGCGTTCGGCCAGTTCGGTGACGGCGTTGCCCACATCAATCTGGCCCACGGCAATGTTCCAGGCGCGGCCGTCCAGGGAGGCGGTCTTGGTCAGGCCCATCACGGCATGCTTGGTGGCGGTGTAGGCGGCAGAGTTGGGGCGCGGCGCGTGGGCGGAAATGCTGCCGTTGTTGATGATGCGCCCGCCCTGGGGGGATTGGTCGCGCATCACGCGGAAGGCCTGCTGCAGGCAATAGAACATGCCGTTGAGGTTGGTGTTGACCACGTCCTGCCAGTCCGCGGCCGACCAGTCCAGGAACGAGCCCGGAGGGTTGCCGCGCCCGGCGTTGTTGAACAGCAGGTCCACACGGCCCCATTGCGCCACGGTCTGGGCAAACAGCTGCTGCACGGCGGCGGCGTCGGTCACATCGGTGGGCACGCACAGCACGCGGTCGGCGGCTTCGTATTGGTCTTGCGCGGCCTGGCGCACTTCTTCCAGCATGGCCAGGCGGCGCCCGGCCAGCGCCACATGCCAGCCGTCGCCCACCAGGGCCAGAGCGGTGGCTTTGCCGATGCCGGAACCGGCGCCGGTGACAACGGCAACTTTGCGGGTGGGGCTGAGGGTGGGCATGCGGTTCTCCTGAGACGGTGAGGGTGGTGTTGCGGTGGATTGTAGAAAGCGGAGCACCGCGCTGGACAGTGGCGGGCCGTGGTGGCGTCGCATTGGCGGCACGCGGAACGCGGCATGCAGCTCGTGACACGTAGCTTGGCTGTGCCTGCAGGCACAGCGCCGTGGCAGCGCGCACGAAAAAAAGCCGCCCGCAGGCGGCTGGTGGCAGTGCGACATGGGCCGCACGGCGTCAGCCCGTTCAGGCCTGCAACTGCTGCGCGTGGTGGCGCAGGTGGTCGTCGATGAACGTCTGGATGAAGTAGTAGCCGTGGTCATAGCCTGCATGGCGGCGCAGCGTGAGCGGCTGGCCCAGCTGGGCGCAGGCAGCTTCCAGCGCTTCGGGCAGCAGCTGTTTCTCGATCAGGAATTTGTCGGCCAGGCCCTGGTCAATCAGGATGCCGGCCGGGTAGGGCGGCTTGCCCTGGCTTTCCATCAGGCGGGTGGCGTCATGCTGGGCCCAGGCTGCCTGGTTGGCGCCCAGGTAGCCGGCAAAGGCTTTCTGGCCCCAGGGGCAGTTGACCGGGTTGGCAATGGGCGCAAAGGCCGACAGGCTTTTGAACACACCGGGGTGGCGCAGCGCCAGGGTCAGCGCACCGTGGCCGCCCATGCTGTGGCCAAAGATGCCCAGGCGCAGGGTGTCAATCGGCAGGTGGCGGGCCAGCAGCGGCAGCAGTTCCTCAATGAGGTAGCTTTCCATGCGCCAGTTCTGCTCCCACGGGGCTTGTTGGGCGTCCAGGTAGAAACCGGCACCCACGCCAAAGTCCCAGCTGTCGGATTCGCCGGGCACGTTGGCGCCGCGCGGGCTGGTGTCGGGCGCAATCAGGGCAATGTTCAGCTCGGCCGCCAGGCGCTGGGCGCCGGCCTTGGTCATGAAGGTTTCTTCGGTGCAGGTCAGGCCGGCCAGATACAGCATGGCGGGCACTTTCTCGCCCGCCACGGCCTTGGGCGGCAGGTAGACCGAGAACTTCATCGGCAGGCCGATCTCGCGCGAATCGTGCTGGTAGTAGCGCTGTGCGCCGCCAAAGCAGGCGTGGGCGGATTTGAGTTCCATGAGTGACTCCTTGAACGGTGGCCGCGCAAGCGCTGGGGGCTGGAGCGGCGGCTTGTTGGATGCGTGGCGTCTGCGTGCAGACGGTGGGCCGGACGGGGGCAGAGCCGGATCGCGCTACGGTGGTGTGCGGATCGTGCGGGTCATGCTGCGGGTGTGCATATTGGCGCGCTCAAGCTTCGCCATCCACGCCGCCCACTGCCTACGCCCCGGTGTCTGTGTCCGCACGCCATGCCTTACGGGAAGGTCGCAGCCGGGTGCGCGTGCATGCGCTCCAGATGGAAGCATGCAGCGCGCACCTGGGCTGCATGGCAGCGTAGCTGTGTACGGCCTTATTCCGCGTAGTTGACCACCGAGCGGATCGACTTGCCTTCGTGCATCAGGTCAAACGCTTCGTTGATCTTGGCCAGGCCCATGGTGTGGGTGACAAACGGCTCCAGCTGGATCTTGCCGGCCATGGCGTCTTCCACCATGCCAGGCAGCTCGCTGCGGCCCTTCACGCCGCCAAACGCCGTGCCCAGCCACTTGCGGCCGGTCACCAGCTGGAAGGGACGGGTGGAGATTTCCTGGCCCGCACCGGCCACGCCGATGATCACGGACTGGCCCCAGCCGCGGTGGGCGCATTCCAGCGCGGCACGCATGACCTGGGTGTTGCCGATGCACTCGAAGCTGTGGTCCACGCCCCAGCCGGTCATCTCCACAATCACTTGCTGGATGGGCTTGTCGAAGTCCTTGGGGTTGATGCAGTCCGTGGCACCAAAGGTCTTGGCCAGATCGAACTTGCCGGGGTTGGTGTCCACGGCAATGATGCGGCCGGCCTTGGCCAGCTTGGCACCCTGGATCACGGCCAGACCGATACCGCCCAGGCCGAACACGGCCACGGTGTCGCCTTCCTGCACCTTGGCGGTGTTCTTCACCGCGCCCAGGCCGGTGGTCACGCCGCAGCCCAGCAGACAGACCTGCTCGGGGTTGGCATCGGGGCTGATCTTGGCCAGCGACACCGCGGCCACCACGGTGTATTCGCTGAAGGTGGAGCAGCCCATGTAGTGGTAGATGGGCTCGCCGTTGTAGGAAAAGCGCGTGGTGCCGTCGGGCATCACGCCCTTGCCCTGGGTGGCGCGCACGGCAACGCACAGGTTGGTCTTGCCGCTCTTGCAGAACAGGCATTCGCCGCATTCGGCGGTGTACAGCGGAATCACGTGGTCGCCGGGCTTCACGCTGGTCACGCCTTCGCCCACTTCCACCACAATGCCGGCGCCTTCATGGCCCAGCACAGCGGGGAAGATGCCTTCGGGGTCGTCACCGCTCAGGGTGAAGGCGTCGGTGTGGCAGACGCCGGTGTGGGTGATCTTGACCAGCACTTCGCCCTTCTGGGGCGGGGCCACGTCGATCTCGACGATTTGCAGGGGTTCTCCGGCTTTGAAGGCAACAGCGGCGCGGGATTTCATGGGACAGGTCTTTCCAGAAGGGGGAGCAGGGCAGTGCCACAGGGCGGGCGCGGCAGGGGATGGCCGGGCGCCGGGCGCAGTGCACTGGCGAAGCCTCGACTGTAGGGCATTCGCAGGCAAAGCCCAGCCCCCGGCGGGCCGTATGGCCGGTGGCGCAGGCTTTATGTCCGCATATGGCGGTGATACGGTGGTGATGGCCGCTGTGGCAGCTATCGGCATTGGCTCCGTGGTTGCCGCCATGGCGGCTGCAGCGGTTGCTGCGGTGGTGGCGCCAGTGGTGGCTTGCGGCGGCCTGCCCCTGGCTCAGCCCTGCCGCCAGTGGCGCAGGCAGGCCTGGGCCAGTGCGGTGGCCGGGTCCACGCTCAGCGCCAGCAGTTCCGGCGCGGCGTGGCGCAGGCCGATGGGCACCTCGGTGCAGGCCATGACCAGTTGCGTGGCGCCGCGCGCCAGCAAGGCCTCGGCAGTCTGCGCCAGCAGCCGGCCACCCGTGGCAATGTCGTTGGCCTTGATGGCGTAGCAGCCGGGGGTGAACAGCGTGTCCAGTTCCTGCTCGGTGGGCGTCAGGTAGTCCAGACCCGCCGCTTCCAGCCGCCCCTGGTACAGGCGCTGGCTCAGTGCGCCGCGCGTGGCGATCACGCCGACGCGGGCTGGGGATGGCTGTGGCGCCGTCTGCAGGGCCTGCACCGTGGCGTCCACGATGTGCAGAATGGGCGCGGCGCTGTGCGCGCTCAAGGGGCCATACCAGGCATGGGCCGTGTTGCAGGGAATGGCAATGCAGGTGGCGCCGGCAGCATTCAGCCGGGCAATGCCTTGCAGCATGGCGGGCAGCGGGTCCTCACCGCCACCGGCCAGGGCCTGTTGCCGGTCCGGAATCTGCGGCACATTCCATGTCACGGTGGGCACATGCTCCTGGTCGCGCTGCGCCCCGGTGATATCCAGCAGGCGCTGCAGAAAGTCCAGCGTGGCCAGCGGCCCCATGCCACCCAGCACGCCCACCAGGCGCGGCGCGCTCATGCGGCCACGCTCTGCAGCGATTTGGCTGCTTCTTCCCGCAGCATATGCAGGATGTCGCGCTTCAGCGCGCCAAATCGCGGGTCGGCCACCAGGTCTTCAAAGCTGCGCGGCCGCTCGAACGGTACCTGCAGCTCCTGGCGGATCCGGCCGGGGCGCGAGGACAGAATCACCACCCGGTCGGCCAGGAACAGCGCCTCGTCCACATCGTGGGTCACAAAGAGGATGGTGGTGCGCTTGTGCTGCCAGATGCCGGTCAGCAGCTCCTGCATGGCCAGCCGGGTCTGGGCATCCAGCGCGCCGAAGGGTTCGTCCATCAGCAGGATTTCTGGTTCGGGCAGCCAGGCGCGGGCCAGGGCGGCGCGCTGGCGCATGCCGCCGGACAGCTGCCAGGGGTGGTGATCGGCAAAGTCGGCCAGGCCGACCAGGCGCAGAAACTCGTCGGCGCGGGCTGCATAGTCTGCGGCGCGCTGGCCGGCCATGCGCGGGCCGAAGTCCACGTTCTGGCGCACCGTGAGCCAGGGGAACAGCGTGGGCTGCTGGAACACCATGCCGCGTTCCGGCCCGGGGCCGGTGATGGGGCGGCCGTCGCACAGCAGGCGCCCGCCGTCGGGTTGTTCAAAGCCGGCCACCAGATTCAGCAGCGTGGACTTGCCGCAGCCCGACGCCCCCAGCAGGCAGACGAATTCGCCATGCTGCAGCTCCAGCGAGACATCGCTGAGCACCTGCTGGCTGTCGCCCTTGCCCGGCTGGGCAAAGTGCTTGTGCACGCCCTGGAGCTGGATGCGGCTGTGGCTATGGTGGTGGCCCTGGTCGTGGTGACCACCGGATGGCCGCGAGGTGGTGTGAAGGTGCGCGCTCATGCGTCTTTCCCGGCCCAGGGGGCATAACGGCGCTGCAGCAGCACCAGGCCCACGTCAAACAGATAGCCGATCAGGCCCAGCAGCAGAATGCCCAGCATCACCACATCGGTACGCAGATAGCTGCCGGCGTTGATGACCATCCAGCCCAGGCCGGAATTGGCCGCCACCATTTCGGCGGCGATCAGCGAGGTCCAGCCAATGCCGATGGCCAGGCGCACCGTGGTGAACAGCTCGGGCAGGGCGTGCGGCAGCACCACATGGCTGAACAGCTGGCGGCGGCTGGCCCCCAGCGTCTGCGCCGCACGCAGCCGTGCCTGGCTGATGTGGGCCACCGCCGCAGCGGCACCCACGACGATGCTCAGCACCGTGGCGATGAAGATCAGAAAGAACTTGGCGCCTTCCCCAATGCCGAACCAGACGATGACCAGTGGCACCAGCGCAATCTTGGGCAGGGGCCGCAAAAATTGCACAAAAGGATTGAGCGTGGCGGACAGCGTGGCCGACAGGCCCATGGACAGACCCAGCGGCACGCCAACCAGAATGGCCACGACAAAGGCCACCAGCGCGCGCAGCGTGCTGGTCAGCAGGTGCTGCCACAGCGGTGTCTGGCGGTAGCCTTCCTGGGTCAGTTCCACCAGGGTGTGCCACAGCTCGGTGGGGGGCGGCAGCATCAGCGGATCCACCCAGCCCAGGCTGCCGCTGGCCTGCCACAGCAGCAGCACGGCCAGCACGCTGGCGATGCTGACCACCGCCAGCCGGCCCGCAGTGGGCACCCGGCGGGCACGCCCGGGCTGTACGGACCGGGCGGGTTGTTCGGGCTGTGGCGATGGGGCCTGCGTCGCCGTGGGCGGCAGGTACAGCGGCAGCGGCGTTTGCGAAGATAGGGACATGGCGCAGCCTGCTTACTTGGCGGCCGCAGCGCGCTGCAGATAGGTGGTGTTGATGTAGGGGCCGTAGCTGACCGGCACTTCCTGCTTGCGCAGCTCGCCGATGCCGGCCAGGAACTCGGCCGAGTCCTTGTAGGCCTTGGTGATCAGCGAGTTGGACTTGGTCTTTTCATCCCCGATGAAGGCCGGCGTCAACTGCTCCTGCAGCGACGGGTATTCCAGCCCGCCCAGGGTGCTGCGCACGCTGTCGGCCGGAATGTCCAGGTGCTTGGCAATCGCCTGCACCGAACCTTCCTCGTCCTTCTTGTACTGGTCCACCTTGTCCTGCACCACGCGCAGGAACTTGGTCACCAGCTCGGGGTGCTTCTCGGCAAATTCCTTGCGCACCACGAAGTTGTTGAATACCAGCACCTGGTGCTTCTGCAGGTCCTTGGTGACATAGATCTGCTTGCCGCCGCTGGCTTCCAGCTGCTGGGTGAAGGGGCCCCAGACATAGGCGGCGTCGATGTCGCCGCGCTTCCAGGCGGCCACAATCTCGGCGGGCTTGAGCGACAGCGCCTTGATCTTGCTGCGGTCCACCTTGGCCAGCTTCACGGCCTGCTCGAACGCGTACTGCGCGGTGGAGTTGGCAGGGTAGGCCACGGTCTTGCCTTCCAGGCCCTTGAGGTCGGTGATGCCGTCACGGGCAATCAGGCGCTCTGCGGTGGCAATGATTTCGGGCGTGCCGATCACCTCGATCGGCAGCTTGCGCGCAATGCCGGCCGCAGCCGGGCTGGAGCCAAAGCGGGCAATGTCGATTTCCTTGGCCGCAAACAGGCTCAGCACATCGGCGCCCGACGCGAACTGCACCCACTTGGTCTTGGTGCCGAAGGCCTTGTCGAACGAGCCATCGATCTTGCCCAGAATCCACACGCGCGGGCCGCCGGCCCAGGCCAGCCGCACCTCGGAAGGAACGGCCTGGGCAAACGACGACAGCGCGGACAGGCCCAGCACGGCGGCTGCGGCAACACGGGTCACGGAAAAGCGGGGCATGGGGAGGTCCTTAATTTGAAATGCTTATGAAGAAATTTATCTTGATAAGCATTTGGAATTAAGCGTGTTTTGCGCATATCCATAGTTGGATTTCACCCATGGCCGGTGCTGGCCCGGTGGCGTGGTTATGGGATGGCCGCAGCGCCCATGGCCGTCACTGCCACCATTGCCCGCAGCCAACCGAATGACCACGCGCAGCACGGCCTGGGCCATGGCGGGTGCTGGCGCTGGTCTGGGAGGGCTGGTGCGGGTGCCGCAGAATGGAGGTCCGTTTTTCTTCCATCACCCCAACTGTATATATGCGTTTTCTGCAAGCTTCGGCAGTTGCCGTGGGAGCCGTGCTGCTGGCTGGCTGCGGCAATATCCAGACCGTCAAATCCTTTTCCACCACGTACAAAGAGCCTGATGGCGGCGAGCGTGCCCGCGTGCGCGTGGTGTCCGACGGCATGGTGCGCGCCGTGCCCCGCAGCAGCTGTGTGGACTGGCGCCTGCCCGACGCAGGGGTGATGGTGGCCAGCCTCAAAGGCTTTGCAGACCAGAACAACCGCTCCCTGGGCATGCCGGACGCACCCTTGCACGTGGTGCCCAAGGAGATTCCCACGGTGGTGGCCGAGTTCTATGTCCCCGCCAACCAGCCGCTGACTCTGGTCTATCTCAGCAACGGCCATATCTCGGGGGGCAAGCGCTACCAGTGCAGTGTCAACAAGACGGTCACCTTGCAGGCGGGCACGGACTACGAGGCCAGCTTCATCAGCACCAGGGACAAATGCCTGTCGGTCGTCACCCGTTTGACGCCGCAGGTCCCGGCCAAGGTGAGCGACGTCATGGTGCCGCTGACCGAGGCGCCCCTGTGCCGCAAGTCGGACCTGCTGTAGCCCTTGGTTCGCGGGTGCGGGATTCGGCTGGGTAGGCCGGACAGGCTGGGCCCGCCAGAAGCCCCGCCGGTCACGGTGGCTGCACGCCGGGCCCCAACCGCCCGGGGCGCCGCTTGCGTATAGTCGGTCGCAGCGCGCTGCAGGGCTGTGATGAACGGCCTGCAGCACTTGTTGTACTTGCACAGACTGCTCTTGTTTTGGATATGGAACACCGCCACGCAGGCGCCCACCGCGTCGATCTGGTTGTCTACCCCGGTTTCAAGGCCCTGGAGGCCATAGGACCGATGTCGGTGTTCGACTACGCCAATGTGCACCTGCGCCAGAAGGGCCTGCCCGAAGGCTATGCCGTGCGTGTGGTGGCGGCGCAGGCGGGACCGGTGCCTTCGGACACGCTGATGGGCCTGCAGGCCACGCACACCCTGGCCCAGGTGGAGGCCGACGGCACGGGCTGCACGGTGCTGCTGGTGGGCTCGCGCCATATCGAGCAGGTGCTGGCAGCCTCGCCGGAACTGGTGGACTGGGTGGCGCGCGTGGCACCCCAGGTCGGGCGCATGATTGCGCTGTGCAGCGGCAGCTTCTTCCTGGCGGCGGCCGGCGTGCTGAACGGCCGGCGCGCGGCCACGCACTGGAGCGTGGCGGGGCTGCTGGCCCAGCGCTATCCGCACATTGCCGTGGATGCCGACGCCATCTATGTGCGGGACGGCAGCTACTGGACCTCGGCAGGGGTGACGGCCGGCATCGATCTGGCGCTGGCCGTGGTGGAGCAGGACTTCGGCCACGCCCTGGCGCTGGATGTGGCGCGCGATCTGGTCATGTACCTCAAGCGCCCGGGCGGGCAGTCGCAGTTCAGTGTGTCGCTGGCGGCGCAGGCCACGCAGCACAGCGGCGTGCAGGCGGCCCAGCAATGGGTGCTGGCCCACCTGGACCAGCCCATGCCGCTGGCGCTGCTGGCCGACAAGGCGGCCATGAGCGAACGCAATTTCCGCCGCGTGTTCCAGCAGGAAACCGGCTGCAGCCCCAGCAGCTTTGTGGAAAACGCCCGGCTGGAGCGCGCCAAGCAGTTGCTGGAAAACCTGGGCGCGCTGCCGCTGAAGACGGTGGCGGCCAAGGTGGGTCTGGGCTCCGAGCAGGCGCTGCGCCACCTGTTTGTGCGCCGCCTGGGCATCACGCCCGTGGTGTACCGGGAGCGGTTCGGGGGATAAAGACCCTCGCTGCCGTGCTGGCAGCGTCGTCCTTTGCGATGGGGGTAGCCGTTGCACACGCTGGTGCGAACCACCCATGCTGCCTCCAGGGAGTGAGGGGCCGCTCTTGCCGATGGAGGCTGTTCATCCGGCGGTGGTCCGGGGGCGCAGGGTATTGGGAGGCGACCTCTTGCCGAGGGAGCGGACTTTTATAATCCCGCCCATCTTTGTCGCCTGGACAGCTTTGTGGGTCCGGCGTGGCAAGGTCGTCAGCGGGGCCGCCGCCCCTCTCCCGGACTGCCGGCTTGCCAGTGCAGCGTTCCGCCCCTTTCCCCCTTTCTTGCCCGCACCAACCATGAGCAGCATCGCACTCTCATCCGTTCTGGTGGTCCTCAGTATTGTGGCCATCATCTACCTCACATCCAAGGTGAAGTTCAGCGTCTTCGGATCGCTGTTCGCCGTATCGCTGGCGCTGGCGCTGGGCTCCGGCATGCCGCTGGGCAAGGTGATCGACACCCTCAAGAGCAGCTTCGGCAACACGCTGGGCGGCATCTCCTTCATCATCATCTTTGGTGCGGCGATTGCGGTGTGCATGCAAAAAAGCGGCGGCGCGCTGAGCATTGCCAGCCACATCCTGAAGCTGGCGGGCAAGGGCAACGCCAAGGCCGCCATGGCCTGGACCGGCTTCATCCCCGGCCTGACCATCTTCTGCGACACCGGCTACATCATCCTGAGCGGCATTGCGCGCAGCGTCAGCGCCAGCTCCAGGACCTCAATGCCGCTGATCGCCGCCATCATGGGCTCCTCGCTGTTCGTGGTGCACTGCCTGGTTCCCACCCACCCTGGCGCGCTGGCGGCGGCCACCGCCCTGAATGCCAACCTGGGCATGCTGGTGCTGGCCTCGGTGCTGTTTGCCATTCCCGGTCTGCTGGCCTCCTACTACTGGGCCGGCCTGATGGACAAGGGCCAGAACTACGCCCCCGCCGAGATTGAGGACGGTGCCGACGACCTGTCGCAGGACAATCTGCCCAAGTTCTCGCATGCGCTGGTGCCCGTGGTGCTGCCGCTGGTGCTGATCTCCATTTCCACCCTGCTGACCACCCTGGGCATGAAGGATGGCGGAGCCACCGTGTTCCACTTCCTGGGCAACCCGGTGATGGCTTTGCTGGTGGGCATGCTGTGCGGCGTCTGGCTGCTCAGCCGCCATGGCGGCCAGAAGGGCGACTTCACCAAGGTGCTGGAAGAGGCCATCGTCAAGGCTGGCCCGATCCTGATCATCACCGCCGCCGGCGGCATGTTCGGCGCCATCATCAAGGAAACCGGCGTGGGCAATGCGCTGGGTGAAGTGCTGGGCGGTGCCTCGGTCGGCCTGCTGGTGCCCTTCATCATTGCGGCGCTGCTCAAGACGGCCCAGGGTTCTTCCACCGTGGCCGCACTGACCACCGCCGCCATCATCAGCCCCAGCCTGCAGACCTTCGGCCTGGATTCGGAAATGGGCCGCGTGTTCGCGGTGCTGGCGATTGGCGCGGGCTCGATGATCGCCTCCCACGCCAACGACTCCTATTTCTGGGTGGTGACCAAGTTCTCCAACATCGAGATGCAGCAGTCGCTGCGCGTGTTCTCCTCGTCCACCTTCGTGATGGGCGTGGTGACCTTTGCCTGCATCTGGGCAGCCAGCGCCTTCATGCTGTAAAGCGCCCCCTACAATCGCGAACATTGTCGTGCGCCGCCGGCGCATGACCCGTGGCCTGCGGCTTCGATCCTGGCTGTCACCGCGCACCCTGTGCGGGCTGGCAGTGCAAGCGGTTCGAAGCCGCAGCCGTTTGCGAAAGCCCAGACCATGAAAATCGTCATTGCCCCCGATTCGTACAAGGAAAGCCTGTCCGCCCTGGAAGTGGCCACGCAGATCGAACGGGGCTTCCAGGAAATTTTCCCCGATGCCCAGTACGTCAAGGTGCCGATGGCCGATGGCGGCGAGGGCACGGTGCAGGCCATGGTCGAGGCCACGCAGGGCCGCCACATCGAGGTGGAAGTCACCGCTCCGTTGGGCGAGCGGGTCACCGGCTTCTACGGCCTGACGGGCGACGGCCGCACCGCCATGATCGAGATGGCCGCCGCCAGCGGCCTGGCCCTGGTGCCGCCGGCCCGGCGCGACCCGCGCGTGACCACCAGCTACGGCACCGGCGAGCTGATCACCGCCGCGCTGGACGCCGGTGCGCGCCACCTGATTCTGGGCATTGGCGGCAGCGCCACCAACGACGGCGGCGCCGGCATGCTGCAGGCCCTGGGCGTGCAGCTGCTGGACGCCCAAGGCCAGCAGCTGGCCCGTGGCGGTGCGCCGCTGGCGCAGCTGGACCGCATCGATGCCTCCGGCCTGGATGTGCGCCTGGCCGAATGCACCATCGAAGTCGCCTGCGACGTGGACAACCCGCTGACCGGCCCGCGCGGTGCCTCGGCCATCTTCGGCCCGCAAAAGGGCGCCACGCCCGAGATGGTGCAGCAGCTGGACGCCAACCTGCAGCACTTCGCCCGCATCATCCTGCGTGACGTGGGGGCGGACGTGGACGCCGTGGCCGGCGCCGGTGCCGCCGGTGGCATGGGCGCGGCCATGCTGGCCTTTCTGAAAGGCCAACTGCGCCCGGGCTGCGAAATCATTGCCAAGGCCGTGGGCCTGGAGGCCGCGGTCAAGGACGCCGACCTGGTGGTCACCGGCGAAGGCCGTATCGACCAGCAGACCATCTTCGGCAAGACCCCGTTTGGTGTGGCCACGGTGGCCAAGCAGTTCGGCAAGCCGGTGGTCGGCATTGCCGGGGGCCTGGGCACCAATGCCCATGTGGTGCACGACCACGGCATCGACGCCATCTTCAGCGTGCTCAGCCGCATCTGCACCATCGAGGATGCGCTGGCCGAGGCCGAACACAATGTGCGCAGCGCGGCGCGCAATATCGCGGCGGTGCTGGCCATGGGCCAGGGCCTGCGCGCCGGGGCCTGACGTCGACGCCGCATAGCCCGCCAGCGCGGCTGCGGGTGCTGTCCTACGCGCCCGCCGCGCCACCTGTGAAAGCATGGCCGACAGTCCGAGGAGTGTCGCCCATGAAACTGGTCCACAGTCTGTTCACGGCCGTGCATGCCGTCATTGCCCTGCTGTTTGCGCTGGCAGCGCTGACCCTGGTCTGGATCGCCGCCCGCACCGCATGGAGCGTGTGGTCCGGAGGGCTGGATGCCGATGCCACGCTGCACATGGTGCAGGCGCTCGGCATTCTGGCTTCGGGCGTGGTGGCGCTGCAGATCGCCCAGACCGTGGTGGAAGAGGAAGTGGTGCGCGATGCCCACATCAGCGGCCCCACGCGGGTGCGCCGGTTTCTGTCCCGTTTTCTGGTGGTGCTGGTGGTGGCATTGGCCATCGAGGGGCTGGTGGCCACGTTCAAGGCCCAGGAAGACCCGGCCAGCCTGCTGTATTCGTCTGCCCTGATCGTGGCGGTGGGCGCCCTGCTGGCGGGGTGGGGTGTGTTCATCCACCTGAACCGCTCGGCCGAGGAGCTGGAGCCCGAAGCCATGCAGGAAGCCAAGGGCGAAGACCGCAAGATGCGCGAATGAGCCCGCCCGCGCGGACGGCGGCACGGTGATCCCGCGACGCTGAGCGATGCCGTGCTGGCTGTGCTGTGGCTAGACGCTGGCCGGTGCCCAGGAGGCCAGCAGCGACACAAAGTCATCCACCCCGGTGGCCGCAGAGGGCGTGGCAGGCGCAGCAGCCGTGGCCGATGTTTTGGCTGGGGCCGACGCAGGCGCTGCCGGTGCGGCACTGCGGGGCAGCAGCACGGTCAGGTCCAGCTGGGGGTTGAGCTGGCTCAGGCACAGGATATAGGTGGCGGCCGACACCGAGGCATCTCCGCGCTCCAGCCGCGCCATGGTGGGCTGGGAAATGCCCAGCCGGGCGGCCCACTGCGCCTGGGTCTCGCCCAGGGCCTTGCGTGCGGCCACGATGCATTCGGCAAGCCGCGCAATCTGCTGCTGCACTGCGGGCGGAAAATCGGTGGGACGGGTGTTCTGGCGGGGCATGCCGTGGATCAAAAGCGGTGGCAGCGCACGCTGCACAAGCGCGGCGTGCTATCAACACCGAAATTATCAAAGCGCAGGCATGGCCTTGCAGCGCACTGGGCCATGCGGGCAGGCCGCCGGCACTCGCACCCGCATCGGCGGCCGCCGGTGCAGCGCCATCAGCGCGGCGTGGAGCCGTCGCCAGCAGCAGCTGCCGCCGCTGCTGCGCGCAGCTTGTCCTTCTTGCTCATGCGCCTGCCTTTGACGCCGCCGTTGTCGCCGTCTTCATGCGGGGCGCGGGCCGGAGGCTGTTCGGTCACCGGGTGGGCGGGCAGGTCTTCCAGTGCCACTTCCAGTGCGTTGCGCTTGGCAATCAGCTGCCAGTGGGCAGCGGTGGCGGGGCTGACCAGGCTGATGGCCAGGCCGCTCAGGCCTGCGCGGCCGGTGCGGCCGATACGGTGGGTGTAGTCGGTGGGCGAGCGCGGCAGGTCGTAGTTGACGACCACGGGCAGCGCATCCACATGGATGCCGCGTGCGGCCAGGTCGGTGGTGACCAGTACTTGCAGCAGGCCGGACTTGAAATCGGCCAGCGCCGCCTGGCGCGCGCCCTGGCTCAGTTCGCCGTGGAAGGCGCGGGCCGCAATCCCATGGGCCTTGAGCTTGAATGCCACATGCTCGGCGCTGTAGCGGCTGGCCACAAACACCAGCGCGCGCGGCCACTGGAATTCCTGCAGCAGATCGCGCAGCAGCGGGGTGCGGCTGGCCGCGTCCACATGCAGGGCGCGCTGCACGATGGTGGCGTCCTGCTGGTGGGTGGAGGCAATTTCCACGCGGGCGGCCGCGTCCTGCAGCAGGCGGGCCGCAATGGCTTCCACCGCAGGCGGGAAGGTGGCGGACAGCAGCAAGGTCTGGCGTTGGCCGGTGGCGGGCAGCAGGGCCAGCACGCGGTCCAGTTCCTCGGCAAAGCCCAGGTCCATCAGGCGGTCGGCCTCGTCCAGCACCAGGGTGTGGATGCGGTTCAGTTGCAGGCGGCTGTGTTCCACCACATCCAGCAGGCGGCCGGGTGTGGCAATCACCCAGTCCACGCCGCCGCGCAGCGCCATCAGCTGCGGGTTGATCGACACGCCGCCGGTCAGCACGGCCACCTTGGGGCGCTGGCCCATGGCCTCGCCCAGGTGGTAGACCAGTTCGGCCACCTGGCTGGCCAGCTCGCGCGTGGGCACCAGCACCAGGGTCTGCGTGCTGCGCGGGCCGGTGGGCGCGTCGGCCAGCATCCAGCGCTGCAGCAGCGGCAGCACATAGGCCGCCGTCTTGCCCGACCCGGTGGGCGCACAGGCGCGCAGGTCCTGGCCGTCCAGGATGGCCGGCAGGGCCTGGGTCTGGATGGCGGTCGGCGCCAGCAGGCCGTGGCGTTGGGCTGCGTGGACCAGGGACGGGGCAAGGCCCAGGGAGGCAAAAGACATGGTGGAGGCAGACAATCCGCAAACGAAAGAAGGGGGATTGTCGCCGGGCGGGCGGTTCAGCGCTTGCGGCGCCCGGCTCAGCCCTGTGCCGGCGTGGGACAGCGGCGGGGCCAGACAGGGGCCGGACCCAGGGCCTCACGGGGTGCTGCACGGCACCTTCCCCCCATATCTATGGATAAACGTGCCGCAGCGGCGCAGGGGGCTGCGGCCTGCGCGGTTTGGCGCTAGGCTGGTGCCTTTGTTACCCCCTCCCGGAGATCTGCCATGGCGCGTCTGCCCATCCTGACTGTCGATACCGCCCCCGAGTCCGTCCGCCCGCTGCTGGAAAAATCGCAGAAGGCCATGGGTTTTCTGCCGCACTTTGTCGGCATGCTGGCCCAGGCGCCTGCGGCACTGGAAACCTATATGACGGTCTCCGGCCTGAACATGCGCACCAGCCTGAACCCCGGCGAGCGCGAGGTGGTGCAGCTGGCGGCCGGCACCACCCATGGCTGCCATTTCTGTGTGGCGGCGCACACCCCGGCTGCGCTGGGCAAAGGCAAGCTGGACCCGGCCGTGGTGGAGGCGCTGCGCGCCGGCCAGACCCTGCCCGACGCCCGGCTGGAAGCCCTGGCCCGCTTTGCCCGCAGCGTGATCGCCACGCGCGGCGATGTGCCCGATGCCGAGCTGCAGGCCCTGCGTGCCGCCGGCTTCAGCGACCAGCAGGCGCTGGAAGTGGTGCTGGGCATCAGCCTGGCCACGCTGTCCAACTTTGCCAACAACCTGGCCCACACGCCGCTGAACCCCGAGCTGGAGCCCTATGCCTGGCAGCGCCCGGCGGCCTGACGCCGGGCGCGCTGGCAGACCGGGCCGCTGCTGCGCCTGCGGGGCGTTTGTTCTGCTGTGGGGGACTGACTACAGCAGCCACTCGATCGGCAGCCAGCCCAGCACCCGCAGCAGCAGGCGCAGCCACCAGCTGGAGTAGGGCTCCTGGGTGTAGGTGTCCACCCCGCCGTCGTTGTTCTGGGCCTGCCACTGCAGCTGGCCCTGTCCATCCAGGCCGACCCGGTAGGCGCGCAGCGGCACCTGGGTGTCGAAGGTGTCGCTGATCTGGCGCGCCAGCACCGGGCTGTCGATCACAAAGCCCAGCTCGGTGTTCAGCATGGCCGAACGCGGGTCGAAGTTGAAGGAGCCGACAAAGGCCTTCTGCCCATCGATGGCAAAGGTCTTGGCATGCAGGCTGGTGCCCGAGCTGCCCAGCGAGCCCAGCTTGAACTGGTCTTCCAGCTCCACCGGCTGGGGGTTGTTGCTGCGCATCTCGAACAGCTCGATGCCCGCCTGCAGCAGCGGTTTGCGGTATTTGGCGTAGCCGGAATGCACCACCGCCACGTCCGTGGCTTCCAGCGCATTGGTCAGCACCCGCACCTGCACGCCGCTGCGCTGGAGCTGGGCCAGGGCCTCGGTACCGGAGTGGGTGGGCACGAAGTAGGGCGAGACCAGATCCAGCCGTTGGGTGGGCATGCCGGTGCGCTGCAGCAGCTGGGGCAGCATCAGGCCCTCCTGCGCGGCCGTGCCCAGCACCTTGGCCGGGTCGTCGCTGACCAGGTGCACCGGCGCCCATTCCAGCGGCAGCTGGGCCTGCAGCAGTTGCTGGATGAAGGGCGTCATCTCCACCGCACGGGCAAAGTCCTCGGAGGCGACGGAGGCGGCCAGCACCTGGTACTGCTGGCGCAGCGCGTCGGTCGTGGTGTCGGCATCCGGGTGCACCAGCAAGGCGATGGGGTAGGCCGAGGCACTGTTCCAGTAGCGGTCGAAGTCGTTCGACACCTCGGGCACGGCCGGGCCAATGGCCAGCACATCCAGGTCGGAGAACAGCACACCGTCGGTGGCGCCGAAGTACTCGTTGCCCACATTGCGCCCGCCGATGATGGTGGCCTGGTTGTCGGCGGTGAAGGACTTGTTGTGCATGCGCCGGTTGGTGCGCGGGAAATGCGTCAGATAGCCCAGGTATTTGCCGGTGCGCAGCACAAAGGGGTTGAACAGGCGCACCTCGATCAGCGGGTGGCTGTCCAGCGCGGCCAGCTCGGCGTCCAGCCCCGCCGTGCCGCCGTCGTCCAGCAGCAGGCGCACGCGCACGCCGCGGTCGGCGGCGGTGAGCAGCTCGCGCAGCAGCAACTGGCCGGTCTTGTCGCCGCGCCAGATGTAGTACTGCACATCCAGGGTCTGGTCTGCGGCCCGGGCCAGCAGGGCGCGTGCGGCAAAGGCTTCGCGTGGGTCGGCCAGCGCATAGATGCCGGTGAGTGCCGCATCGTGGCCGCTGCTGCGCAGCTGCTGCACGGCCAGGCCCAGGCGGGACTGGCCGGTGGTATCGGCCGCCACGGCCTGGCTGTCGGTACGGCCTTCCAGCGAAGGCAGGCTGCAGCCTGCCAGACTCAGCACCAGGCTCAGGAGGGCGAATATCGGTGCAAGGCGCATGGCACGTTCAAGGAGCAGTCAGTGAAGGTGGATGGATGCAACGTTACAACACTACAACACTAGCAGATGCCCCTGGATTTAGCTGCCAGCCCGGTGGTGCACCCGGTGTGGGTGCTCCGCAGGGCGGGGCAAGGCCGGTGAGGGGCTGGCTCAGTCGCCCATCACCACCCCTTCGCGGCGCGGGTCGGCGCCGCCGAACCAGAAGGTCTTGCCATGGGCTTCGCCCCGGGTGATGGCCTGCAGGCCGCTGGTCAGCTGCTGCTCCTTCACCTCGGCGCCGCGCTGGCGCAGGGCATTGACCGTGGCTTCGGGGAAGCGTTTTTCCTCCAGCAGGCTGGGGCCGTTGAGGCTGCTGAAATTGGGCAGGTTGATGGCCTGCTGCGGCGTCAGCCCCCAGCCGAACACGCCCCACAGCGTCTTGGCCGTGTAGTGGATGATCTGCGCCCCGCCGGGGCTGCCGGCGCTCATCAGCAGCTGGCCGGTGGCCTTGTCGAACACCAGCGTGGGCGCCATGGACGAGCGTGGGCGCTTGCCGGGCTGCACCCGGTTGGCAATCGGCTGGCCGTCGGCCGTGCGCGGGGCCATGCTGAAGTCGGTCAGCTCGTTGTTCAGCAAAAAGCCCTTGACCATCTGGCGGCTGCCGAACTGGTCTTCGATGGTGGTGGTCATGGCCAGGGCATTGCCCTGGGCGTCGACGATGCTGATGTGGCTGGTGCCGTACTCGATCTGGTGCGCCATGGGCGCGTAGCTGCTGCGCACCGAGACCGGGTTGCCGGGCTGGGCCACCTTCATGCTCTGCGCCCCGATCAGCCGGGCACGTTCGGCCAGGTACTGGCTGTCCAGCAGGTTCTGCCAGTTGCCGCCGGGCGCCTGCACAAAGTCCGGGTCGGCCACGTACAGGCCTCGGTCGGCAAAGGCCAGGCGCGCGGCCTCGGTGTAGAAGTGCAGCCAGTTGGCCGTGGGCAGGCCCTGTGCATCCAGCGGCATGGCGGCGGCGGGCGTCTGCGCCAGGATGCCCAGGATCTGCCCCACGGCAATGCCGCCGGAGCCCGGGGGCGGAAAGCCGCATACCCGGTAGCTGCGCGCGGTGGCGCTGGCGGGGGTGGGCGGAATGTTCCAGTCATGGCACAGGGCTTCCCGCTTGCGGGGCCGGTAGCCGGCCAGATCCTGCGTGCTCAGCAGGCCGGGATTGGTGGCATGGCTGCGCACCTTCTGCACGATGGCCTGGGCCACTTCGCCTTCGTGCAGGGCCTTGCTGCCATCGCGGGCCAGGGCGCGCAGCACCTGTGCATAGGCCGGGTTGCGCAGCACATGGCCCACGGGCAGGGGCTTGCCGTCGGCGCCGTAGAAATAGGCGCGGGCTTCGGGGTCGGCGCTCAGGAACTTCTCGTTCGACAGCATGGTGTGCAGGCGCGGGCTCACCTTGAAACCCTGGTCCGCCAGCTGGATGGCCGGCGTGAACAGGCTGGCCCAGGGCAGCTTGCCGTGCTCCTGGTGCGCCAGCTCCAGCATGCGGATGGCGCCAGGCGTGCCCACGGAGCGCCCACCCACCACGGCGTCGTGAAACGCCATGGGTGTGCCGTCGGGCTTGAGGAACAGGGTTTCGGTAGCCGCTGCGGGGGCGGTTTCGCGGCCGTCATAGGCTTCGACCTTGGTGCCGGCGGCGTGCAGCAGAAAGGCGCCGCCGCCGATGCCGCTGGACTGCGGCTCGACCAGGCCCAGCACCAGCTGCACGGCAATTGCTGCATCGACGGCACTGCCGCCGGCCTTGAGCACCTGGTAACCGGCATCGGTGGCCAGCGGGTTGGCTGCGGCCACGGCAAATTTTTCGGTGGCCCAGCCGGGCTTGTCGGTCCAGCCGGAGCTGCCTTCGGGCTCCAGCGTGGGCGTGGCGTAGTGCAGGGAAGGGCTGGAGCAGGCGGACAGCAGGGCGGCTGCAGCGGCGGTGGCGGCGGTGGCGGCGGTCAGCGCCCAGGGGGCGGCGCGTCGGGGCATGGGCATGCGGTTCTCCTTGTTGATGTGGCGAGGCAACAGGTGGGAGTGTGACCGCGCAGGCCTGCCCCGCGGTGCAGGACAGGACCGGATCAGCCGCGTGCCAGGCGCCCGCCCGATCCCGTCATCTGGGCGTGCTGCAGGCTCTGGTCGGCGCGGTTCATCAGGTCCAGGCGCGGTTCCGAAGGCCAAGCCTGCACCACACCGGCGCTGATGCGCAAGCTGATTTTTTCATCGTCGCTCAGCAGCGGGCGGCGTTCCAGCTCCTGCTGCAGGCGGATCAGGGCCTGCAGGGCATCGTCGGCATGGGCGCCGGAGAGCACCACAAAGAAGTGGTTGGCCTGGTCGCGGGCCAGCAGGTCCTGGGGCCGCAGCACCGAGCGCGCCACCATGGCGAGGTGGGATTGGGCCTGCTCCACCAGGGCCGGGCCATGCTCCAGCCCCAGCGCGTGCATGCCTTCCAGCGTCATCGATGCCAGGCTCAGGGGCGTGCGGTAGCGGGTGGCGCGGGCCATCTCGCGGTCCAGCCCTTCTTCCAGGCCCTTGGCGTTCAGCGCACGGGTCAGCGGGTCGTGGCGGGCCAGTTCCTCGGCCGTGTCCAGCGCTTTTTGCAGGGCCTCGATGGATTGCTGTTCCTGGGTGCTGCGCTCCTGCAGATCCTGCAGGGCCGCGTGGGCGATCTTGTTCTCGGTGGCGATCGAGCGCGTGGCGGCCACCAGCTGCTCCAGCACCGGCGCCATGTCGGCCAGGCCCTGGGCCTGCTCCAGCTGGCCGGCACATTCCTCGATCTGGCGGGTCTGCACGGTATTGCTGTGCGACAGCGCAGCCAGGCGCTGCAGGGATTCGCCCAGCAGGTCCTTGATGTGGGCCTGGGCCTCGCCGGCCCGGCTGTGCAGGTCCAGCTGGCGCAGCAGCAGGGTCTGGAGCTGCTGCTGCAGCTGGTCCAGGTGGGGCAGCGTCCAGGGCTGCTCCAGCGCCTGCAGCAGCGTGGTGCTGAGGGTCTGCAAGGTGCTGTCCTGCTGGTTCAGCTCGGCCGTGTGCGTGACCATGGTGCGCAGCAGGCCCTGGATGGCACGGCGGCGCTGGGCCTGGTCTTCGGTGGCAAAGGACAGGCGGTAGGCATAGTTCTGCAGCATGTGCAGCAGATCCTGCAGCGCTGGCGGCGAAATGCGCAGGAAATGCACCAGTTGGTCGGTCAGCTCGTGCATGCGCCGGTCCTCATCCTCGGACAGCATGGGCAGAATGTGCTCCAGCACCCGGGCCAGCTGCTCGGCCAACTCGGGCGGCAGCAATTCCAGCATCTGCGGGGCCGGGGCCGGCGGTACGGTGCCCATGGACTGGTGGGCGGCCAGCACGTCGTCCATGTGCGCATAGGCCAGAATGGCCTGCTGGATGCCGTGCCAGTTCTGGTCGTTGATGGCCTGGTTGAAATGCAGGGCGATGCGCTGCTGCACCGCGCTTTGCGCGGGCAGCACGCTGAATATCTGGCGCAGCGCCTTGCTGGGGAAGGGTGGGCGGGGCAGCTGGCCGGCCACCTCTTCGTAGACGGTCTGGTAGTTTTCGGGCGTGGGCGGGAGCTTGCGGGTGGCCAGCAGACGGAAAGCTTCACGGGCGATATCTGGGACAGAGCGTTCAGCCACGGGGGTAGACCTTTGGGAGGAAAGAGGAGGGGGACGGGCAAAAGTGTGACAGAACACAGCACCAGGCCGGGACATCGTGCGCAAACGGTGTCGCATGTCCGCACAACGCCGCAAGTATTTGGGGGCAAGAGTGAGCACCCTACAATCCGGGCAACCCGTTTGCACAGCATGAAGATTCTTATTTCCAACGATGACGGCTATCAAGCGCCGGGCATCGTCGCCTTGTACAACGCACTCAAGACCATCGCCGATGTGGAGGTGGTCGCGCCAGAGCACAACAACAGCGCCAAATCCAATGCGCTGACCCTGCATTCCCCGCTGTACGTGCGCGAAGCGCCGAACGGCTTTCGCTATGTGAATGGCACCCCGGCCGATTGCGTGCACATCGCGCTGACCGGCCTGCTGGGCTACAAGCCGGATCTGGTGGTGTCCGGCATCAACAACGGCGCCAACATGGGCGACGACACGGTGTATTCCGGCACCGTGGGCGCCGCCATGGAAGGCTATCTGTTCGGCGTGCCGTCCATCGCGTTCTCCCAGGTGGAGCGCGACTGGGTGGAACTGGATGCCGCTGCCGGCAAGGCCCGCGACATGGTGGCGCAGCTGGCGCAGCAGAAGTTGCTGGGCACCAAGCCCTGGCTGCTGAATGTGAACATTCCCAACCTGCCGGCGCAGCAGCTGGGCGCCGTCAAGGTCTGCCGGCTGGGACGCCGGCATTCGGCCGAGCCGGTCATCACCCAGGTCAGCCCGCGCGGCGAGACCATGTACTGGATTGGCAGCGCCGGTGCGGCGCTGGACGAATCCGAGGGCACCGATTTCCATGCCACAGCCCAAGGGCATGTGGCCATGACGCCGCTGAAAGTGGACCTCACGGACCACGATCACCTGGTGTATTGGGCACAGACTGCCGCACGTTTGGAGGCCGTGGAGCCCCGCAAGGAGGATGCATGAACCAGCCCAAGCGGCCCAGCTTTCCTGCCCGCCTGGGCCCGCCCAGCGCGCAGAATGCCGTGCGCCCGGTGGTCCGCCCGGCCGGCAATGCCGCACCGCGCAGCGCTGCGCCCATGCCGGCGCCCCGGGGCGTGGGCCTGGATTCGGCGGCCGTGCGCAGCCGCATGGTGCAGCGCCTGGCGGCTTCCGGCATCAGCTCGGCAGCGGTGCTGCAGGCCATGGGCAGCGTGGAGCGGCACCTGTTTGTCGACACCGCCCTGGTCAACCAGGCCTATGAAGACACCAGCCTGCCCATCGGCCTGGCGCAGACCATCTCCAAGCCCAGCGTGGTGGCCCGCATGATCGAGCTGCTGCTGGGTGCGGAAGGCGCGCGCGGCGGCCTGGGCCGGGTGCTGGAGATCGGCACCGGCTGCGGCTACCAGGCTGCGGTGCTGGGGCGCGTGGCCCGGGAGGTCTACTCCATCGAGCGCCTGCGCGGCCTGCACGAAAAGGCGCGGAACAATTTGCGTCCTTTGCGACTCACCAATGTGCACCTGATTTTTGGGGACGGCATGGTGGGCTATGCGCAAGGTGCCCCGTATGCGGGCATCATTGCGGCCGCAGGCGGCGACGCGGTGCCGGCCGCCTGGTGCGACCAATTGGCCGTGGGCGGGCGCCTGGTGGCCCCCATGGTCCAGAGCAATGGCCAGCAGATCCTGCTGGTGATTGACAAAACTCCTTACGGTTTCAATGAAACAGTTCTGGAAGCAGTGAATTTTGTCCCTCTAAAATCGGGGATTGCCTGAAAGGGAATTGCATATGTTGTTTACGCGAAGTCTTGGCACTTGGAGTGCGTTGGTTGTGGCCGGGGGGATCCTGGCGGGTTGCGCACAAGTGAACAAGGCTCCCGTGGAAGACCGCGGCGCCTCGCGTCCCGCTTCTTCGACTTCGGCGCCTGCGGTTGATCCGTCCACCCTGCCGGGTGCCGAGAACGCCGGCAAGCCCGGCTACTACACCGTCAAGCCCGGTGACACCCTGATCCGCATCGGTCTGGAACACGGCCAGAGCTGGAAGGACATTGCCCGCTGGAGCAATCTGGAAAATGCCAACCTGATCGAAGTCGGTCAGGTGGTGCGCGTGGTGCCGCCCAATGTGTCGGTGGCTTCCGCACCGGCTTCCAGCAGCTCGGGCGGCCGCGCCGTGGCGCCGGTGGTGGTGGGTGGCAGCGATGCCGGCTCTGCACCGGCCACCAGCACGCCCGCACCGGCGGAGCCTGCTCCGGCCAAGACGCCGGCACCCGCTGCCGACACCAGCCAGGGCTTCATCTGGCCGGCTTCCGGCGCCGTGCTGGCAGGCTTTGACGAATCCCGCAACAAGGGGCTGGACATCGCTGGCAAGGCCGGCGATCCGGTCGCTGCCGCTGCGGACGGCCGCGTGGTCTATGCCGGCGCCGGTCTGCGTGGCTACGGCAACCTGATCATCCTGAAGCACAACGACACCTATCTGACGGCCTACGCCCACAACCAGAAGCTGCTGGTCAAGGAAGACCAGAATGTGAAGAAAGGTCAGAAGATCGCCGAAATGGGCAGCACCGACGCCGACCGCGTGAAGCTGCACTTTGAAGTGCGCCGCCAGGGCAAGCCGGTCGATCCCTCGCGCTATCTGCCCGCACGCTGATCGCCCGGGCGATCCGCCGCAGCCAGTGCCAGCGTGTCTGCCGGCGCTGGCTTTTTTTTATGCAACAACAGACAACACAGACAACACAGACAAGGATGCGGGTGTGACGGAGTCAACAGAGGCCATTGACAGCGTGGAAGCGGACGACTGGGCGCAGGTCCAGGAGCAGGCGGAGCTGCGCGCCGTGGAGGTGCCCACCGCCTTGCATGGCCTGCGGCTGGACAAGGTGCTGGCAGAGCTGGTGCCCGAGTTCTCGCGCAGCTACCTGCAGCAGCTGCTGGCCCAGGGGGCCGTGCAGGTGCAGGGCGCGGTCGTCACCAAGGCCTCCGCCAAGGTCCGCTGGGGCGACCGCCTGCAGGTGGAAATGCGACCGACGGCGCAAAGCCAGTCGTTCCGTGCGGAAACCATGGCGCTGGATGTGGCCTATGAGGACGAGCACCTGTTGATCGTCAACAAGCCGGCCGGCCTGGTGGTGCACCCGGCACCCGGCAACTGGAGCGGCACCTTGCTCAACGGTCTGCTGGCTTGGCATGCGGGCGCGGCCCAGGTACCGCGTGCCGGCATTGTGCACCGCCTGGACAAGGACACCAGCGGCCTGATGGTGGTGGCCAAGAGCCGCCAGGTAATGGACGCGCTGGTGGCCATGATCGCGCGCCGCGATGTCTCGCGCCAGTACGTGGCGCTGGCGCACGGCGCCTGGCGCGGTGGCATGCGCGAAGTCCGGCAGGCCATCGGCCGCGACCCGCGCAACCGCCTGCGCATGGCCGTGGTCGACCTGGGCAGCCAGGTGGGCAAGCCGGCGCAGACCGACATCACCGGGGTGGACTCGGCCGAGCAGGCCTGCCTGGTGCATTGCAAACTCCACACCGGGCGCACCCACCAGATCCGTGTGCACATGGCCTGGCTGGGCCACCCCCTGCTGGCCGACGCCCTGTACGGCGGCACGCCCCTGGCGGGGATGGAGCGCCAGGCGCTGCATGCCTACCGCCTGGGCTTTGTGCACCCCATCACCGGCCAGGAGGTGCTGGTGCGCAGCACGCCGCCGGCCGATTTCATGGCGGCCATCGACTTTTTGGGGCTGCGCTACAATCCCCCCCATTGACACTGCGCGGGCTGCCTGCCTGCGTACGCTGTATGGCACGCCTGTGAAGGCGCACTCTGACTTCCCCCGGAATCTCCGCTCATGAATACGGTAGATGCGAAACGGGTCCTCGAAACTGCCTTGATCTGCGCGCACCAGCCGGTGACGCTCAAAGAGTTGCGCGCTCTGTTCGATGGCACTTTGGGTACCGACACGCTGAAGGATTTGCTCCTGGCTTTGCAACGCGACTGGACACAGCGCGGTGTGGAGCTGGTGCAGGTGGCTTCGGGCTGGCGCTTTCAAAGCAAGCCGGAAATGCGCGTCTACCTGGACCGTCTGCACCCGGAAAAGCCTCCCCGCTACTCCCGCGCCACGCTGGAAACCCTGGCCATCATCGCCTACCGCCAGCCGGTGACGCGCGGTGACATCGAGGACATCCGCGGCGTGACGGTCAACAGCCTGATCATCAAGCAGCTGGAAGACCGGGGCTGGATCGAGGAGATCGGCCACCGCGAAACCGTGGGCCGTCCTGCACTGTTTGCCACCACGCGCCAGTTCCTGGACGATCTGGGCCTGCAGGCGCTGGACCAGTTGCCGATGCTGGAGTCGTCAGAGGTGCAGGCCAATCTGTTTGCCCAGCTCGACGGTGCCGATGGCGAAAACCTGCCGGCAGCGCCCGAAACGCAGGATGCTGCCGTAGAGCAGCCGGAGCAGCCGGAGCAGCCGGAGCAGCCGGAGCAGCCGGAGCAGCCGGAGCAGCCGG
>JAEAMF010000344.1_pt1 | contig 64598 bp, 55 predicted proteins | sample 8958721 | NCBI WGS metagenome assembly JAEAMF01 (sample SAMN16933255, study PRJNA681124) | bioreactor sludge metagenome | isolation source: anaerobic bioreactor treating anionic surfactant - SDBS | place: India: Bengaluru | collected 2019-02-28
GTACGCACGGTGGTGTGAGAGGACGGCGGGTGTGAACTCGCCTCCTACTCGATTTGCGGTATATCACTCGACTTTTATCCGGATCGCCTTGGGCGGCGAGATGAGGCTGGCACAGTCAGCCATCACGCCTCACTAGCAGCAGACAATCCAGAACGGCCGTTGTTTAAGGCGATTCGCTTTTTCGGTAGAGCGAGGTGGAGCACGAGACGAGCATTTGGCCTCTGACAGGTTCAGGAGGTCACCATGGCACTCTCGGAGATGGCGATTCGGCATGCCCGAGTTACTGGCAAGGACTACACGCTAGCGGATAGCGACGGCTTGTTTCTCGGCGTCACGGCTCAAGGCGTGAAGATCTGGCATTTCCGCTACTACTGGGCCGGTCGGCGGAAGCGCATGTCGTTTGGTAGTTATCCGCAAGTTGGCCTTCGCGATGCGCGCACACGGCGAGATGAAGCAAGAGTACTCATTGCTCGAGGCACCAATCCGTGTGAGCAGCGCCAGGCAGTCCGCCTCTCCAGTGACCATACTTTCGAGACCGTATTCAATCAGTGGGTCGTCTTTCGCCGCCTGAGTCTCAAGGAGGGGAGGCAGAGTACGCTGTCGCAAATCTTGCGCATCTTCGCCAAGGATATTTTGCCCTGCGTCGCTGAGCGCTCCATCTACGACATCAGCCGTCAAGTGCTGATGGAGGTGCTGGATCGTATCGAGTCTCGCGGTGTGTTTACCACGGCGGAGAAGTGTCGAACCTGGCTCAATCAACTGTTCCGCTATGCACTGAAGTGCTTGCGATTTTCGAAGCACTGCCCGCGTTAGATAATTGGGAAGTGTGTCGCATGCTGAGCGAGCCTCATGCCAAATTGGGCGGAGATGCTCCGAGCAATGTTGTAAAGTTCGAAAATTTTGATGAGCTATTGAGCCTGGTAATTTCCATGTGCAAGAGACGAAAATGCCCGCAATAGTGATTTGCCGCGAGGGGCAGCTATCGACGCGTAGCTGCCCCTCATGGAGTATACCTAGATATAGCTATTGACCGATTCCATGAGTTCGATCGTATCCACTGACACCAGGCGCGATCCACCCTTCAGGCCGCTGCTCTGCTTCGTAGATTTCCACCAGTAGTGGATAGCATTTCGCGGTGTCAGACGAGTGTTCGGCTGAGCAGTCACCGCCGGGGCAGGCAGAAAGGCAGCCAAGCAGGTCGATTTCTGCAAAAAATTCGAGATAATCGCCAGGTTGTACTGGGCTGGCCTTCATGAAGTATTGGCCCGTGTCGCGGGTGAATCCGGTGCACATGAACACGTTTAGAACATCATGCACATGTGTCTCGGCGTCATGCGGTGCTAGTCCTGTTGATGCAGACAGCGCGCGGGTCAGGTTGGAATGACAGCAGTAGTGATATTGACCACCATGACTGAGTAGATTATGGGTGTAGGGATCGCAGCGCGTACCGATCACGTCGTGGACTGAGCCGCCGTATTCATCAAATCCATACCAGTCGAGCGTGTCATGGGTGATGGTCGCCATGGGGCGCAGATTGGGAAAGCTGGAGAACAACTGATCGCCGACTCCCAGGTGTGTACCATTCAATGCTCGGGTCTTGCCCGTATAAAACCGCTCTGTGAGGTCATGTTGGTTGAAGAGGTTCAGATCGCCGACCTGCGGCCCTTCAGTCGAGACAATGCGAAAAAAATATCCCGCTGGAACGGTGAAAGTTGCTGCATCGCGGGCCGGCACCATTACGGTTCTGACATGCTTGAGTCCGTCGCGCAACGCGCGGTAAGTGCCGATGTCCGGACGGGGTAATGTCTCGACCGGGTAGCAGAGTACCGGCTTGATTGACTTGCGCTGTGCGGCGTCATTCGGGGCCTTGGATAGAGGTGTGGGCTTCATGCGCTTCTCCTTTGGGGTGTGCGTGGCCATGTCTGTGGGTTACCCACGGGTAGGGTGGCTCAGTAGGTCGAGCAGGGCATGCTCGGAATCGTCTAAGTAACGAGTCATGGCTTCGGCTGCCTCGTGGCGGCGGCCAGCAGCAAGTAGGTCGTGGATCTCGCAGTCTCGTTCCAGCCATGGGCGCTGGAAGTTTTCTTCGTCAGGGGCCACGGCGAATACCAGACGCATCTGCGCGGCGATGTTGGTGAAGAAAGCGTCCAGCAGTGGGCTGCTTAACAGCCCGACGATGTGCTGGTGAAAGCGCAGGCTGTGGGTGCCGAAGGCCTGCCAGTCTTCGCGGTCGCGGGCCAGCTCGGCTGCCTCGATAGCGCCGAGCATCGAGTCGGATTGGTACTCGCGCAGTGGCTTGCTGCCTAGGATTGCCTGGATCTCCAGAGTGCGGCGCACCAGGAACAGATCGCGCACTTCAGCCAGGCCTATGCGGCGGACCATCACGCCCTTGTTGCGCACGTAGCTAGTCAGTCCCTCTCTGCCGAGTTGGTGCAGGGCCTCTCGCACGGTGTTGCGCGAAGCGTTGTAGCGGCTGGTCAGCTCGGCTTCAACCAGGGCCATGCCGGGCAGCAAGCGCCCACCAATGATGTCCTCGCGCAGTTCGCAGGCCACCTGGTCCGCCAGCGACAACACTTGCACTGTGGGGAGTTTGTTGTTCATGCCAACTGTACGTCCTTCAAGAAGCGCCCCATGCGTTCGCTGCGGTTGTCGAGCAGGTCGCGCGGTGCGCCGGCCTGGACGATTTGTCCGCGCTCCATGAACACCACGCGGTCGGAGACTTGGAAGGCAAACTTCATTTCGTGAGTGACGATAACCATGGTCATGCCTTCGCGGGCCAGCTCTTCGATCACCTTGAGCACGTCGCCTACCAGTTCCGGATCAAGGGCCGAGGTGGGCTCGTCGAACAGCATCACCCGCGGGCGCATGGCCAGTGCCCGGGCAATGGCCACACGCTGTTGCTGGCCGCCGGAGAGTTGGTGCGGGTATTTACCAGCGTGATCCCGCAATCCCACCTTGGCCAGCAGCGATAGGCCCAGGGTGCGCAGTTCGGCCTCATTGGCGTGCCTGTGATGGCGTGGTGCGAGCATGACGTTCTCAAGTACAGTCTTGTGTGGGAACAGGTTGAACCCCTGGAACACCATGCCGACCTGGACGATTCCTTCCAGGTGCAAGCGGCTGGACAGGCTGCCGCCGTCTTCCAGGCGACCACGCAGGAACGGCCTTCCGCACAGTTCGACCTGGCCGCGGTCGAGGCCTTCCAAGCCATTGAGGGTGCGGATGAGGGTGGTCTTGCCGGAGCCTGACGGACCGATGATGGAAACTACCTCGCCGAAGCGGATGTCCAGGTCGATACCCTTGAGCACTTCGAGCTCGCCGTAGTGCTTGCGTGCTCCCAGTACTCGCAGGGCGAAATCACCATGGCGCGTGGCCAGAGGGGTGGTCGGCAGGTGAGCGTGGCTGTCCGGGACGGGCCGGGGGGTGCGCTGGCTGACGTCCAAGTGGCGTTCCAGGCGTTTGAGCAGGTAGCTGAACACCGTGACGATCAGTACGTAGTAGAACGCGACCGCCAGCATGGTTTCCATTACCAGAAAATTCTGGGTATAGAGCTGTTGGCCCACCAGCAGGATCTCCGACAGCGAGATCACCGACACCAGTGACGTCAGCTTGACGATGGTGATGTATTCGTTGGCGAGTGTCGGTAGTGCCACCCGAAGCGCCTGAGGGATCACGATCAATCGCTGAGTGCCGGTGTAGCCGATACCCAGTGCCTTTCCAGCCTCGAGTTGGCCTTTGGCCACGGCCAGTAGCCCGCCCCGATGAATTTCCGCGATATACGCCGCTTCGCTCAGCACCAAGGCGATCAGGCCTGCCGCATAGGGGTTGGAGAGCAGCACGCTGGTCGCTGGGAATATCTGGGGCAGGTTGTAGACGAAGATCAGCAGCACTAACAGCGGAAGGCTGCGGAAGAACCAGATGTACAGCGCTGCGGCGCGGTTGACGATGCTGTGGCGCGACTGTCGGGCCAGGGCGAGGATAAAGCCCAGTACGATGCCCGCCAGCCAGGTTTCGACGCTCAGTTCGACGACCGTGCCGACCGCCTTCCAGAAGTCACCGTTGACCAGAAGGCCTGCGGTGTAATGCCAATCAAATTGCATGCTGTGTGCTCCGGGTTACTGCGAAACCGCTTGAGGGCCCTGGCCCAAGGCCTGGGCAACGTCGGTTGGGCTGGGTTCGCCCAAGTTGTAGCGGCTGAGTAGAGTCTGGTAGTCGCCGCTTGCTTTCATGGCGGCCAGGCCTTGATCGAGTTGCTTGAGCAGCGCGTCATTGCCCTTGCGAACGGCAAGGCCGATGACCACTGGGTAGATCAGCTTCTGTGAGCTGAGGGTGATACGACCCTTGAGTTTTTCAGCGGTGATGGCGGCCACGGCAGCGTCTTCGAACTGCACGTCCACGGCCTTGGCTAGCAGGGCCTGAGCGGCTTCAGGGGAGGTCGGGAATTCGCGGGAGTCGATCGGCGCCTGGCCGTTGGCCTGGCAGTAGCTTTTGGACAGAGCCATCAGCTTGGGAATCCACGAGCCGCCCTTGATCGAGCCGACGCGCTTGCCGCACAGGTCTTCGGGGCGCTGCGGGCGGAAGCTGTCGTCGGCACGCACCATCAGCGAGGCGCCACTTTTCAGGTAGGGCACGAAGTCCACTTGAGCGGCGCGCTCAGGGGTGACGTACAGGGCCGAGGCCACCACATCGAACCGGCGTGCATTCACGCCCATTACAAGGTTGGCGAAGCGGGTGTCATGGAACTGTGGCGTGAGCTTGAGCTGCTGACCGAGCTGGGTCATGAACTCAGGGTCGAAGCCGGCTGGCTTGCCCTCGGCAAGGTAGGTGTAAGGCGGGTAGGTCAAGTCTGAACCGATACTCAGGTGCTTGGGCTGCAAGGTGCCGTCGGCGGCGTGCGCGGTGGCGACGAGAGTCAGGGTGAGGGTTAAGGCTACTGCGCGAGACATGGGGGACGCTCCACTTATGATTGTTCAACAATCGATGTGGTTTGTATTATCAATATTTGTGCCATAGCTGAAATTTTTGGCATGTAAACTTAGTTCGTCTTGCAACCTGCACCAAAAAAGCCCAGAAGTGTTACGCGCAGAAACAAAATGGCGCGTGTGTCGTTTCTCAGAAACATCTGAGAGAGCGAATGGGTAGTATCTCTGCGGTATCACACCATACGTCCATATTCACCCATCGCCTTCCCGCCCGAGTGAGCTAGGCCACCGGGCTCGCAGCACTTCGAGCAGGGCGAATGCGGTGCTGCCCTAGGCGCAGATCGACAGGCGCCATCGCTGCATGCCACGTCAGGTGTGGTGCAGCGTTTCACGTTCGGGCAGGGGGCTGGCTTTCAGTGCCTAGAAATCATTGACGTTCAGGGTCCACTCCGAAGCAACAACGCTGAGGTGCTGGTGGCAGCGGCACTGGCTGGAAGGGGGATCGTATTCTTTCCTTCCTGGCTATTCAGCAAAGAGCGCTTCAGGAACAAAGAGTTGATCCGGCTTCTGCCCGAATGGGAGGGCTCCGTGGAGGCGATGCCAAGTCAAATACACCTGATATCCCCTGAGAACCGCCTTCGTTCCCGAAAAGTGCGATTGGTCTGGGATTATTTTCTGAACGCCATTGGCACGCCCCCTTATTGGGATGACTTGGAGTGACAGCCTGGCTATGCGCAGGCGCTTATCCAGCGCTATCCCAGCGTATGACCCAATACAGCGTCAACGCCGTCAGCTCGGCGTGGGTTGGCTCGAGGTTTGGCTGCAACTGGCCCTGTCGAGCAGCAGACTGTCCCCTTAGAGTCCTGTAAATGACTTCTGTTGGGATGGGGCCGCATGTTCATGTTTCTGTCGTTCTTCGCTGGCGTGGTGCGCGGTTACAGCGGGTTTGGCTTTGCCATGGTGCTTACACTTGGCCTGCTGACCCGCCTGGCTCCGGCCCAGGTAATCCCTGTGGTACTGATGCTAGACCTGGTGTGCAGCGTCAGTCTGTGGCCAGGGGCGTTGAAGACCCTTCATACCGGGGTTGGTGCTCGTTTGATTGTCGGGATGTTGCTGGCGGTGCCGCTGGGTGCCTTGGCCTTGGCCAGGCTTCCTGAGCAATGGATGGCTCCCGTGGTAGCCGGGTTGTGCTTTCTGGGGGGTGTGCTGGTACTGATCAAGCCCCCCGTGCGCAAGGTGTCGAGGGCATTGGCGACCCATTGGGCCTTGCCTGCCGGTTTGGCATCTGGGCTGGTCACGGCCATGGCGTCTGCCGGCGGTCCTCCACTGGTGGTTTATCTGCTGCGCAGCGGCTTGTCGACAGCGAGTGTGCGGGGAACGGCTATCGTGTTTTTCGCAGCCAGCAGTGCTTGCGCCCTGGTCAGTCTGTGGTTGCTGCATGCGCTGAGCCGCGACCAATTGAGTCTCGCTGCGACATTACTGTTGCCAGCGCTGGCGGGCAATCTGATGGGTCAATGGTTGTTCCGCCGCAAACCCATGTCGCTGCAACTGGTGATCGGCGTGCTGCTGGTGCTGTTATCCGCAGCGACGCTGATCAGTCATTTCATCTCCGCATAACGCACTGAGGCAGTAAAGCCCGTGGCGTGTTGACAGCCCGGCACAATCTGGCGTTTCCCTCAACGGTCTTGAACGATCGCAAGTAGCAACCAGACCTGGCCAAGTCGGGCTCAGCAAACCGCTTCAGCTATGCTCGATCAGCATGACCGCAAGGGTGTTCGACTCCAGCGCCTCAAACACATGGGGCTGATTCGCCGGATATCTCATGTAGTCCCCGGTTCGCAGAAGCGTTGGTCCACTGGCCGGGCCAGCATAGGCGCAGCCCTGATAAACAAACACATGTTCAAAAGTGCCCGTTGGGTGCGCCTGGGATCGGTGGGGCTGGCCGGGTTGAGCGATCACCCGGTACATGTCACGGCGTACACCCGGCGGGCAGTCAGCCAAGAGCGTTGCCGCGTATTCGGCATCGTCCGCGATGACAGGCGATCCTTCCCCTGCGCGAATCACTGTTACCTGTTGCACAGGCTGCTCGAAAAAGCGCGTGACCTGAATGCCCATGGCTGTGGCCAGTGACCATAACGTTTCGATGCTGGGGTTGCCGGATCCTGATTCCAATTGCGAGAGCGTGGACTTCGCGATGCTGGCGCGGCGGGCGAGATCGCTTACCGACAGTCCCGCCTGCAAACGTTCGCGTCTGATCGCATTGGCGAGGAGTATGATGGGGGTAAGGTCGTTCGTTATATCGGTCATTTGTTCGTTATGAGTTGACTTGACGGGGCTGTAGCGGCCATTATGGCATCCGATTGTTCGTTTTGGTGTACTGCGGTTGTTCATCATTCCATGAATGACCGTGCGCAAACAGGATGTTGCAGAATGAAGACCCACTCGCGTGGAACCCTTGAAATGATTGCCGCCATGTCCATTTCCGGCACCGTCGGGTGGTTTGTGGTGCAGTCTGGCCAGTCCGCTTTGTCGGTGGTGTTCTGGCGCTGCCTGTTCGGTGCTGGCGTCATGAGCTTGGCCTGCTGGTGCCTGGGCGTCTTGCGCAATGTTCGGGTGACGCAGCGGCAGTGGGGCTGGATGCTGCTAGGCGGTGTAGCGCTGGTCTGCAACTGGTTGCTGTTGTTCAGTGCTTACGATCAGGCATCCATTGCCGTTGCCACGGTGGTCTACCACACCCAGCCGTTCATGCTGGTGGCGTTGGGAATACTGCTGTTCGGCGAACGGCTTTCGACAACCGGGGCAGGGTGGTTGATGCTGGCTTTCCTCGGCATGCTGCTGATTGTTTCCTCCACGTCTGGCGCAGTGGGCGAACATTACCTGACGGGTGTCGCGCTTGCCCTGGCTTCGGCCTTTTTCTACGCGATCGCTGCAATCATCGCCAAGCGCCTGAAGGATGTGCCGCCACACCTGATTGTGCTGGTGCAACTGCTGGTCGGCGTAACCATGCTCTGGCCTTGGGCGCATATGCCCGATGCGACTGAACAGGCGCAGACGTGGGGGTATCTGATTACCATCGGGGCGGTACATACCGGGCTGATGTCGACACTGCTGTATGGTGCGATCCAGAAAATTCCTACCGCGCTGATTGGCTCCCTGTCATTCATCTATCCGGTGGTGGCCATTCTGGTCGACTGGGTGGCTTTCGACCATGCGCTCAGTGCTCTGCAGTTGGCGGGTGCGGTGGCCATACTGCTGGCTGCTGCCGGGATGAACCTCGGGTGGGGTTGGCCCAAGGGCGGCAGGCCAAGGCGGTCGTCAGAGGGCGGGCCTGCTGCCCGGGCATGAGTCGCACCGGAGCAGCCAAACCCTCGGTGCGTTGTCTTGCGGTGCCCGGCACAACCTGGGCATTTCCCTCAGCTGTCGCGATCGACTGCAAATGGCGACCAGGCCTGGCGGCTCGGCATGATTTCCAGGCGGTTGATGTTGATATGGTCGGGCAGGGTGCAGACGTAGAAGATCTGCTCGGCAATGTCTTCAGCCGTCAGCGGTGTGGTGGTGCCATACAAGGCATCCGATGCTGCCTGGTTACCTTTGGTGCGCACCAGGGTGAACTCGGTCTCGGCCATGCCCGGTGCAATGTCGGTGACCCGCACGCCGGTGGCGATCAGGTCGCAGCGCAGGTTGTAGCTGAACTGTTTGACGAAGGCCTTGCTCGCACCATAGACGTGGCCGCCTGGATACGGCCATTCGCCGGCCACCGAACCGAGGTTGACGATGCTGGCGCCCTTGCCGGTCTCCAGCAGCTTGGGCAGTACCGCGTGGGTCACGTTGACCAGGCCGGTGACATTGGTGTCGATCATGGTGTGCCAGTCTTCCAGCGCAACGTGCTGTGCGGCTTCCGGCGCCAGGGCTAGCCCGGCGTTGTTGATCAGGCTGTCGATCTGACGAAAGCCTTCCGGCAGGTCGTCGACCATCTGTTGCACGGCCTTGGCGTCACGCACATCCAAGGCAGCAATATGCACCGCAACCTTGTTACCCAGTTCCTCTTGCAGCGCTTGCAGACGTTCCAGGCGCCGGCCGCTGAGGACCAGCGACCAGCCCGCTTCGGCGAAGCGCCGTGCCGTGGCCCGGCCGAAACCCGATGTTGCGCCTGTGATGAATGCCACCTTGTTCATGTGTTACCTCGTTGGATTGTATCGAGTGCCCAGCGTGGGGAAAGACGTTGCGACGGGTGCAGGGGTTGTTCGGCCGGTCAGGCCGATAGCTCCAGGAATTTGCGTACCCGTTCGGTCTCCGGGTTACTGAAAAACTTGGTGGGCGGCGCCTTTTCGATGATCAAGCCCTTTTCAAGAAACACCACTTGATCGGACACGGCACGGGCGAACTCCATCTCGTGGGTGACCACAATCATGGTGTAGCCCTCGCGGGAGAGATTCTTCATGACCGTCAGCACTTCGCCGACCCGCTCGGGGTCGAGGGCCGAGGTCGGCTCGTCGAACAGAATCACCTCCGGGCTCATGGCCAGGGCACGGGCAATGGCAACCCGCTGCTTCTGCCCGCCGGAGAGGGTGAAGGGGAAGGCATCGTGCTTGTCGGCCAGCCCGACTTTTTCCAGTAATTCAATGGCGATCACCCGGGCTTGCTCCTTGGGCATGCCTTTGACGTAGATCGGTGCCTCCATGACGTTCTGGATGACGCTCAGGTGCGGCCACAGGTTGAAGCCCTGAAACACCATGCCGGTCTTGGCGCGCAGGGTAGCCAGCTCCTTGTTGTTCATCTTGCGTCCGGCCTGTTCATTGACGCCGATACGCTGGCCAGCGATATGAATGGTGCCGCGGTCGGGTTCTTCCAGCCAGTTGATGCAGCGCAACATTGTGGATTTTCCCGACCCGGAAGAGCCCAGCACGCTGACCACCTCGCCCTTGTTGACCACTAGGTCGATGTCGCGCAAGACCTCGATGTCGCCAAAGCTCTTGGACATTCTCTTGATACTGACTGCGGGTACAGCGGCAGGGGGTGTGTATTCAGACATAGTCGAACCCTCGTTTGGCGCCGAACCGGGCGGCGCGTTTGAGTGCCAGTTCCAGGCAGATGCTGATCAGCCAGTACAGCGCGATCACCACGACGAATGCCTGGGTTGGAATGAAGTAGGTCGATTGCACCGAGTTGGCTGCTGCCGTCAGCTCCTGCACGGTGATGATGGTCAGGAAGGCGGTGTCCTTGAGTGCGATGATCAATTGGTTGCCCAACAGCGGGCGGGTCTTGATCACCAATTGCGGCAGGACGATCCGCAGGTAGAGCCGCAAGGGTGTGAAACCATGGGCCTTGGCGGCTTCCACGTAACCTTCGGGCATGATCAGGCGGCTGCCTCGCAGAATTTCGGCGAAGTAGGCTGCGTGGTAGATGATCAGCGCCAGCAGCCCGGCGGTCCATGCGCTCAGGCGCAGGCCCAGTTGTGGCAGCCCGTAGTACAAGAGGTAGGCGAGGATCAGGAAGGGCAGTGTGCGCATCAGGTTGATCAGCAAGCGCAGTGCTTTGGACAGGGCGCTGTCGTCCTCCAGTTGGTAGACCAGCACGCAGCCGAGCACGAAGGCGCAGATGATTGAGAGGCTGAACAGCCCCAGTGTGGCGATCAAACCGTTGAAGAAAATCTCGCGGGCGTCCCAGAGAATGCTCCATTCAGTCATGTCGATGGCTCCTTACATGGCCAGACGGTTGGCTTTCTTTTCTGCCATTGCCTGCAGCTTGAGCAGGACGCTGATAATCAGCATGTACAGCAGTGCGGCGGCAAGGATGGGGGGCAGTGGCTCGTAAGTTACCGCTGAGATGCGGTTGGTCACGCGGGTCAGGTCGACAATGCCGATAACGGCGATGGCCGGGCTGCCCTTGATCAGGAACGACATTTCATTGACCAGGCCGGGGAGGCTGCTACTGATCATCTGCGGCAGCATGATGCGACGGAAGAACACCCGGCTGGTCATCCCGCAGGCCAGGGCCGCCTCCTTCTGCTCGCGGGAAAAACTGAGAAAGGCCGCTCGCCAGATCTCCGCATTGAAGGCGGCGGTATTGAGGGTCATGGCCACGATCGCGGCGCTGTTGCGGTTCATGTTGATGCCGAAGGTCGGCGCCGAGAGAAACAGAAACAGTACAAAGGTCACCAGCGGGGTGGCACGGGCCAGACTGATATAGAGCACCAGCAGTTGATCGACAAAGGGAATTCTGGCCATGCGCACCAAGGCGATGCCCAGCCCTAACATGACACCAATGGCAATGGCGATACCGGAGATCCAGAGGGTCGTCCAGGCGCCTTCGAGTAGCAATAACCAGGCTTGTCCGTTCATGCCTCAGGTCCTTGAATAACGCGAATAAGATGGGCTCTGCCAGGGCTTTGCCGGGTGGCTATCAGGTCAAGCAACGCCTTACAGGGAGCAAGGGCGGCGAGACGCCAGGCCCTCGATCAGAAACACAAGCAAAATCGGGCCCAGGTGCCTCGCCCGGCCGTTCAAGGCAGGGCAGGCATTGGTTGATGCACAATGACTCACTGCATGCCGGCGAGGGTATGGAACTGTCCGACATCGGTGATCGGTGCTTTCGGCATGTCCGGGAATGCCTCTCCGAACCATTGGGTTTGCAGCGCTGCCAGACGGCCATTGGCACGGATGTGATCCATGAAGCCGGTGAGGAAAGTCAGCAACTCGGGGCTGCCTTTGGGCACCGGCCAGGCGGCGAACCCGGCACCCGACACTGCGATGCCCTTGGCGAATGTATCGCCACGGGTTTTCACCAGGTCATTGACGGAAATCAGGGCGTTGATCGCGTAGTCCAGCCGGCCGTTGGCCAGGTCGGCGTAGACCTCCGGATAGGAGGGGTACTCCACCACCTTACCGATTTCGCAGCCTTGGGCCGCCATCATTTTCTTCAACTCCGGCAAGCGAGCCAGCAAGGCACTGCCGGCCTGTAGCCCAACGGTTTTGCCGCACAGGCTGGCAATGTCGCTGAGGCGCGTGTCACCGGCGCGCTTGACATAGAAGTGCTGGGCGGAAGCGAAGGGCGGGGCGAAGTTGAAGACGCGCAGGCGCTCGTCGGTCACCAGGGCGCCAGTGAAGGCCAGGTCGTACTGACCTGAGGACACCGAAGCGAGCAGGCCCGTCCAGGGCAGGATGTCTTGCTTGACGTCGAACTTCTGTTCTTTGGCGTAGGCCTTGAGTTCGACGAGCAGGTCCTTGTGGAACCCCTCGGGCTTGCCGTCGACGATGAAGTTGAACGGTGCATAGTCGTCCTCAGTGGCCACGCTCAGGAAGCCTTTGCTTTTGACATCTGCAAGATCTGCCTGGGCGCCGAAGGAGGCTGACAGCACCAAGGTGGCGAGGGTCATCTTGCGCAACAGACCCAGGGACTTGGCTGAGATCGAATCCTTGCTTGAGTGCTTCATGAGTATTGCTCCAATTGTCAGAAGGGGGTGAGCCTGACCGCCTTCGCCCGGGGGTCTTGTGCTGGCCTGGACTCAACCATAGTGAGGCGCTCCGGCGCAGCGATAGGGGCAGTTCGGTGCATTCGACTGGCCAGCCAACAAGGCAAAAAGCATGGCGCGCTATTTGCTTTGGTCAGGGGTCGGTAAGTGAGTGGAGGGGCTATGATCGATCATCTGTTCCACCTGGATTTTGACCAGCAACGCGGCCTTCAGGAGCAGCTCAGAGAGTCGTTGGTGTCAACCATTCTGGGCGGCGGGTTCCCGGCAGATGAGCCGTTGCCGTCCTGTCGCAAGTTGTCCCAGCAGTTGTCGATTTCCCGCAATACCGTGGCGTTGGTGTACGAAAGCTTGCTGGACAATGGTTATCTGGTCAGCCGCCCGCGTAGCGGCTATTACCTGCACCCGGATTACTGTGGGGCCGAGTTCGACGAAGCCTTGTTGTGCTTCACGCCTGTGCGTCAACCGGGTGGTTGCGACGATGGCTGCAGTGAGCGCGCACCGGATTGGGCCGCCCGTTTCAAGATGCTCCCCAGTTTGAAGCACGGGGTGTTGCGGCCCAGCAACTGGCCAAGCTTTACCTATCCCTTCATTTATGGTCAGCCGATCCAGGACTTGTTTCCCCTGGAGCGCTGGCGGGAGGTCTCGCGCAATACCCTGCGCGGTGAGCGTGACCAGGGGTGGATGCGCGACCGTTTCGACCGCGACGATGAAATGTTGATTGAACAGTTGCGTACGCGGGTCTTGCCCAAGCGCGGAATCTGGGCACGGCCCGACGAAATCCTGGTGACCCTGGGGTCGCAGAATGCGTTGTACCTGCTGGCGACCCTGTTGATGAGCAATGGCGTAAAGGTGGCCATCGAGAACCCCGGTTTTCGTGATGCCCAGAGTATCTTCGACCTGCAAGGGGCTCAGGTGCAGTTGCAACCGATCGACGAGCAGGGGCTGGTGGTCGACGCGCGTCTTGATGATTGCGAGTACCTGTATGTCACCCCAGGTCACCAGGTGCCGACCGGCATATCAATGAGTGCTCAGCGCCGGGGCGAGCTGTTGCGCCAGATCCGCCTTCACGATCAGGTGCTGATCGAGGACGACTATGATGCCGAGCTCAACCTCGACAACCATCCCCAACCGGCACTCAAGGCCAGCGACAGCAACGGTCGGGTGATCTACCTGAGCAGCCTGTCCAAGGCATTTTCGCCGGGCCTGCGTATGGGCTACATGGTGGCTGACGCCGAGCTGATCGATGAACTGCGGGCCTTGCGTCGGTTGATGTACCGTCATCCACCGCTGAACAATCAGCGGATGCTCGCCGAGTTTCTCGCCCAGGGCCATTACGATGCACACCTGAGGCGCTTCCGCGAAGAACATGCCCGCCGTCGTGAGACGTTGCACGAGGCCATCGGTCAGACGCTTGGCATGTGTCGGCCGATTGGCAGCGAAGGTGCCAGCGCTTTCTGGCTGGCAGCCCCTCCCGGTGTAGATACGCAAAAAGTAGCTTGGGCCGCGGCCCAACAGAGCGTACTGATCGAGTCAGGTTCGCAGTTTTTCTTTGATCAGGCACCGCCCGCGAACTTCATGCGCTTGGGCTTTCATGCCATTGATCCCGAGCGAATCCGACCTGGCATTCGTCAACTGGCGCAGGTACTGGAAGGCTTCTGAGCACGACAGGGCGGCATCGGCCGCGCCGTCTCAGAAGTAGGCGCCCGGCAGTCGTCTGGAGGATGCTCTGCCGGGCGCACAACGGTGTATCAATGGGCGTGCCTGGCTGAGAACTCGCCAATCACTTCATCGAAGATCCCCAGTGCCTGGGTGACCTGTGCAGGATTGATGATACACGGTGGTACGACGTGCAAGCGGTTCTCCACGATGAACGTGAGCAGGCCGCGCGCCTGGAATGCCGCTTTCATCTGGGCCATGACAGGGGCGGGCAGCGGTGTCTTGAGCTTCTCGTCGCTGACAAATTCCAGCGCCCAGAACAAGCCGATCCCCCGGGCCTCGCCGATCAACGGGTACTTGTCGGCCAAGGCACGAAGGCCTGGGCCCAGCAGCTCTTGGCCGATACGGCGGGCGTTGTCGACAATGCCTTCTTCGGCCATGACGTCCAGGGTGGCAACAATGGCGGCCATGGCCAGTGGGTGACCGGAATAGGTCAGGCCACCGGGGAAGAAATGGTTGTCAAAATAGTCACAGACAGGTTGGGAAATCATCACGCCGCCAGCGGGAACGTAGCCGGAGTTGACCCCCTTGGCGAAGCAGATCAGGTCAGGCACCACGTTGAAATTGTCCAACGCCAGCCAACTGCCCGTGCGACCGAAACCAGCCATGACTTCGTCGAGAATCAGCAGCATGCCAAACTCATCGGCCAAGCTGCGCACGCCTTCCAGGTAGCCCTTGGGCGGAACCAGAATCCCGGCGGTACCTGGCACCGTTTCCAGGAGAATGGCTGCAATGGCGTTGGGGCCTTCGCACTCGATTACGCGGCGCAGGTGTTGCAGTGCACGCTGGCATTCCTCTTCTTCATCGGTGGAGTGAAATTCGCTGCGAAACAGGTAGGGATTGAAGAAGTGCACGTGGCCCCGGGCGAATTCGTTGGGTACCCGCCGAGGATCGCCAGTGGCAACAATCGCGGCACCCGTGCTGCCGTGATAGGAACGGTAGGCCGAGAGAATTTTGTCGCGGCCAGTGTAGAGACGCGCCATGCGCATGGCGTTTTCATTGGCGTCGGCGCCGGCGTTGGTGAAAAACACTTTACTGAAGTTGCCGGGGGCGTGGGACAGAATGCGTTTGGCCGCCTCGCCGCGCATCAGGTTGGCTGTGGCAGGGGCCACGGTCACCAGTGTGCCGGCCTGCTCCTGGATGGCGGCAATGACCTTGGGATGTTGATGGCCGATATTGGTATTGACCAACTGGCTGCTGAAATCCAGGTACTGGCGCCCTTCGTAGTCCCACAGCGTGCAGCCTTCACCGCCAGCGATTACCAGCGGGTTGAGGTTGCCTTGAGTGGACCAGGAGTGAAAGACGAATTGGCGATCCAGGGCATGGACGTATTCGTTGGAAACCGGTTTGTTCATGTTCAACCTCTCGACTGGCGATGATGTGCCCGTGGGTTCACGTGCCTGGCTTCACCATAGAAACAATCGCCGAGGTGCCTGTAGGGCCAGATACAGGGAACCGCCGGGTCAGGGCGCAACCTGCGCACGAGCGGCGCTGGAGAACCGTTTCGCCCTGACGGTGGGCTGCTTTGACAACGCCCGTAAAGGTCGCAGAGACGCGCGGACTGACACGACCAATCCGTCCAACTGTCCCTTGGCGTGCTGGGGAATCTGGCTAGTCTTCCCGGTACCTCTTCATGACTCAGGACCTTCGACCATGGCACACGCTTTTGAAATCAACCGCACGCCCACTGCACTGGCGCTGGCGGGCACGCTGGACAGCCCAGAGATTCGTCAGGCCCGAATCGACCTGGCTGCCTGCTTTCGCATGGCGGCCCGGCTGGGAATGGGCGAAGGCATTTGCAATCATTTTTCCTTCGTACTGCCTGGGCACCGGGACCTGTTTCTGGTTAACCCTTATGGCCTGGCGTTTGCCGAGGTTACGGCCTCGTCGCTGCTGATCTGCGATTTCCACGGTCGCGTGGTGGCGGGAGAGGGCCAGCCTGAGGCCACGGCGTTCTTCATTCATGCCCAACTGCACCGGCTCAACCCTCGGGCGACTGCAGCCTTCCACACCCACATGCCGCACGCGACGGCGCTGTGCATGCTGGAGGGGCAGCCTTTTGCCTGGGCTGGGCAAACATCGCTGAAGTTCTATGAGCGCCTGGCCGTGGACGAGGATTACAACGGCCTGGCGCTGGACGCCACCGAAGGCGAGCGCATCGCCCGAGCGGCGGGGGCGGCGGACGTGTTGATGCTGAAGAACCATGGCCCGCTGGTGCTGGGGCCGAGCATCGCCGAGGCCTGGGATGACCTGTACTACCTGGAGCGGGCCGCCGAGGCGCAGCTCAAGGCAATGGCCAGCGGCAGACCCTTGCAGCGTGTACCCCATGAAGTTGCCAGTGCGGCCTGTCGGCAAATGCTGATCGGCAATGCCGAGAGTGCACGCCTGCATCTGGAGAGTGTGAAGCGTCAATTGATGCGCACGGAACCTGAGTTCGCCGTGTAGGGCCGACGACGGCCCCTGCTGGTCAGTCTTGCGACCCTGGGCGATCCGGTCAATTGTCGAACACAGTTGTTCGACATGATCTAAGCTCCTCAAAGGTTGGCTTTACGAGCAGGGGTCTCAATGCGAAGCACACCTGAAAACAGTCTGAAAAGTGCGCTGAAAACCTGTCGAGACAGCTTTGTTTTTGTTGGTTTTGCCAGCTTTTTTATCAACGCACTGATGCTCGTTCCTACCTTCTATATGCTTCAGGTATATGGCCGAGTGATGAGCAGCGGAAGTCTGACGACCCTGGCAATGCTGACGCTGATCATGACCGGGTTGTTGCTCACGCTCGGTTCTCTGGAGTGGGTTCGTTCGCGCATCATGGTACGGGTCAGTACCCGGCTGGATGTGTTGCTCAGCCGCCAAGTCTATAAAGCCAGTTTCAAACGGGCTTTGGACAGTGGCGGCATGGATGCTTCGGCACAGCCCCTCAACGACTTGACGGGCTTGAGGCAGTTTCTCTCCGGTAACGGATTGTTCGCCTTCTTCGACGCCCCCTGGTTGCCGATTTATATCGCGGTGATGTTCCTGTTTCATCCCTGGTTTGGCTGGGTGGCGACAGGCAGTGCGCTACTGTTGTTATCACTCGCATTTCTCAATGAGAGGCTGACGGGGCCGGCACTGGCCCAGGCCAACAAGGAACATATCGGCGCGACGCTCTACACCACGAAGAACCTGCGCAACGCAGAGGTGATCGAGTCCATGGGCATGCTTGAAACCCTGATGGATCGTTGGGGGCGTCGGCAAAGAAACGTTCTGTTGTTGCAGTCCATGGCGAGCGATAGAGGGGCTATTGTCAGTACGCTTTCCCGGAATTTCCGGCTCCTGGTGCAATCACTGGTGCTGGGGCTGGGGGCGTACCTGGCGGTGGACCATCAGGTCGGGGCAGGTATGGTGTTTGCCGGGGCCGTGCTACTGGGGCGTGCGCTGGCCCCCATTGACCTGATCATCGGCAGTTGGAAAGGCTTCATTGCGGCGCGTTCGCAATACCGCCGTCTGAACGACATCCTCGACAAGCAACAGACGCAACCCGAGCGTATGTCTTTACCTCCGCCCCAGGGGCACGTGCAGGTCGAGAATCTGGTTGTCGCGGCACCTGGCTCGAATACACCTATCATCAAAAACATAAGCTTCAGCGTCCCTGCCGGTTGCGTGGTGGGAATCATCGGCCCAAGTGCCGCCGGCAAGTCGACCCTGGTCAGAGCATTGATAGGGGTGTGGGCGCCGCAGCATGGGGTCGTCCGGTTGGATGGCGCGGATATCAGCGCCTGGGACAAACAAGAGCTGGGCCCATATATCGGGTACTTGCCTCAGGACATTGAATTGTTCGAGGGCAGCATCGGCGAAAACATTGCCCGCTTCGCCGAGGTCGACTCGGCAAAAGTCATTCTGGCTGCCAAGACCGCTGGCGTTCACGAAATGATTTTGCTGTTGCCTGATGGCTACGACACTGTGATTGGCAGCGAGGGGGTCATGCTGTCGGGCGGGCAGCGCCAACGCATCGGATTGGCCCGTGCCCTGTATGGCAGCCCTAGGTTGATTGTGCTTGACGAGCCCAACTCCAATCTTGACGACGTCGGTGATCGTGCCTTGGCGGCAGCTATCCAGCAGTTAAAACAGACTGGTGCGACGCTGTTTGTGATTACCCACCGAACCAATATCGTCTCGCAACTTGACCGGCTCATGGTCATGAACGCTGGGGTTGTCAGCCTATTTGGGCCTCGCGACCAGGTGCTGGCCGAACTCAACGCAAGGCAACAGCAGGCACAACGGCATGCCATGCCTGCAGGTGCCAGTGTTGCTGCGGTCGATACCGGCAAGGACGAAGACAATGAATCCTAAGATGCCCGACCGGCAAATTGACAGTCTCGCCGACCTGCCAACGTCGGATCGTAAAGTACGCCGGTTGGGCGTCGTCATTGTCAGTGTGACTTTCGGCCTGTTCGGCACCTGGGCGGCTTTCGCGCCCCTCGACGGGGCCGCTTATGCGCCGGGTGTGGTCACGGTGCAGACTTACCGCAAAACCGTCCAGCATCTTGAAGGGGGCATTGTCAAAGAGGTACTGGCCCATGACGGCGACATCGTCAAACGCGGTGACCCGTTGATCATTCTTGATGATGCCCAACTGCGCTTTGAATACGAGATGACCCGAAGCCAGTTGGTCGCGGCCAAAGCCATGGAGGCAAGGCTTATCGCCGAGCGCGACACGCTGTCGGCGATCGGTTTTGGTGACGTGGTCGATCCCATGAGTTCGCGCGGTATGGAAGCGCGCCAGAGCGAGACCCAGGTATTCAATGCTCGACAGGGCTCGCGGCTGGGCCAGATAGCAGTATTGCGGGAGCGCATCGGCCAGTTACAGCAACAGGTCAAGGGGCTGCAATCGATGATCGACGCCAAGATGCATCTGGAGAAATCCTACAGCGGTGAAATCGATGAGTTGACGGACCTGCTCAAGCAGGGGTTCGTCGACAAGCAACGTCTGCTCGAGCAGGAGCGCAAACTGGGGATGCTCAGGTCTGAGGTGGCGGATCACCGTTCCACAATCAACCGTACGCGTCTGCAGATCAACGAAACACAGCTGCAGATTCTACAAATTGACAAGGATTTCAATGCCGATGTGGTCAAGCAACTGGCCGAGGTTCAGACCAAGATATACGACCTGCAGGAGAAAACCTCGTCTCTGGAAGACCGGCTCAGCCGTATCGTCATCCGCGCACCCGACGCAGGCATGGTGATTGGCATGACGGTGCACACCATTGGTGGTGTCGTGCGCCCGGCAACGCCGTTGCTGGATATCGTTCCATCGGTTTCCGAGCTGATCATAGAGGCTCAGGTGACGACGCTGGATATTGACCGTATCGCCATCGGCAAGCGTGCCGATATCCGTTTCAGCGCGTTCAACAGCGCGACCACGCCGGTGATCGAAGGCGAGGTCACCGGTGTATCGGCTGACCGGCTGACCAATGAGAAGACCGGGGCCGCCTATTACCTGGCTCGGGTTCGGGTAACCGAGAACGGCGTGCGTACCTTGGGTGAGCGCAAGTTGTTGCCTGGGATGCCGGCGGACGTGTTGATCATCACGGGCCAACGCACGCTGTTGCAGTACTTGATGCAACCGGCTCGCAACGCTCTCTCTCAATCGATGATCGAGGAATGACCGTGGGCACGTCGGCCATTTTGTTGGGTAGTGCGTTCATGGTTGCGGCGGGCATTGCCTTGGCGCAAACCCCTGCTGTCGTATCGAAAGGGGTCAGTGCCTCGACGTTTTCCACCGACCTTGTACAGCTGTATCGTGAGGCGCGGCTGGAGGATCCGCAGGTACTGGCCTCTTTTGCGCGAGCCCAGGCGGGTCAGGAACATCAGCGCGAGGCCCTGGGAGCGCTATTGCCGCAAGTGTCGATTAATGCAGGGATGAACCAGATTCACCAGGAAAACGACCTGATACAGCAGAGTTACGATAGCGAGAGCTACAGCCTGGTGTTGCGTCAGTACCTCTATAACAAGGCCGCGTGGGAGAACTACAAAAAATTTCAAAGCCTGGCCAAGCAGTCCGAATCGGAAGCGCTGGATGCCCAGGCGGAGGCGACAGTGGAATTGGCGAGGCGTTACTTCACGGCATTGGCGGCAGAGGATGAGCTGGAGTTAGTGATAGCGGAGCGTCTAACCACGCAAAAAAGTCTGGACCGGATCAATGTGTTGTACGAAAAGCAGTTGGCCTTGATTACGGATCAGCTTGACCTCAAGGCCAGGGTGGATTTGCTCGCGGCGCAGGAGCTGGATGCTCGTAACCAAGCCATTATCAGCCGCGAATCACTGGCGGAGATTGTCGGTCGCCCCGTCAAAGAGAGGCTTAATCGGATTCGTGATGACGTGCAACTACAGGTTTCTGCGCAGAGTCTGGAAACCTGGGTTCGCGAGGGCATCGCGTCAAACCCTGCGCTCAAGGCTCGCGAGAGCGGGGTCGAAGCAGCGAATGCCGCGTTACGCAGTGGCAAGGGCGGGCACTATCCGACCTTGAGCCTGAGCCTGAGTGCCCAACAGACCAACGAGGGCTACAACAACTCTCTGACGCCACGTACTGACAGTTATGTCGCTGGAATTGGCATTCAGGTGCCGCTGTACAGCGGCGGCTCGACCTCGGCGCGGGTCCGTGGGCTCTATCAGGATCAAGTGACTGCCGAGCAGGAACTGGAAGCGATCCGGCGTCGGGTGGTCAAGGAGATCACCAGCGCATACCTCACCGCCAGTTCGAACGGTGAAAAGATCGAGGCGAACCGCCTGGCGTTGGCCTCGGCACAGTTGTCCAGGGTGGCCGCAGAGAAAGCGCTGAACTATGGAATGGTCAATGCCGTCGATGTACTGGCCAGCGTGCGTAACGAGTTTCGCGCTCGGCGTAACCTGCTCAAGACGCAATACGAGTTCCTCAGTAATGTGTTCAGCCTCAATCGCTGGGCGGGAAAGCCGTCGGCCGAAAGTGTCGAAAGTGTGAATGGCTGGTTGAGTCCCCGCAGCGCTGGCCAGGATGTCGTGCGTCCCTGATCTCGCCAAGCCACGACCGTCTCTTGTAAGCACTTTTGTTGGATAACTGTCCCGTTACCCCTTCCGATTCCGATTGAACCTTCACGTTGGCCATCCTTCGCTCAAGCCGGCATTCATCCGCACGTTCATCCAAGTGGCGTGACGGTTGGCCAGTACAGAGGCGCCGAGCGGCGGCACTGCACCATGCCCCTACAACCCACACTAAACGCGTTTGCCGTGCTCGTGCGCGTACCCAGGGCCGACAAGAGGGGCTCGTCGCGGCAGGGGTTGACGTTAAATTGACGTCATCGTTTTTTTATGAATTTTTGCCCGCCATTCGTCGGTTGATTGACGTTTTTGGGCGGGGCAGGCTGTGGCTACAGGCCGTTGCTGGTGAGCCTAAGGTCTTGATTTTGCGAGGCTAGAGTACGTTTTGAGAGCATCGGTCGAGCGACGTGCATGAGGGGTGAGTCGGTGGCTGGCGGTTAGGTGGGCTGGCAGCATACCGTGCTGGCCTAGACTCAGTTTACCGGCTTAGGGAGCACATCATCATGCGCAAGCTATTGATAGCTATTCCTATTTGTGTTGTTTCGATGCCGTTGTCCGGCTTATGGATATATTTGCAGCCCCTGCTGGTGCAGCCGGTGGAAGCCCATGCTTTCAACATGTGGGCGGGTACCGTCTTTCAATAGGGGGCAGAAAGAGAATGCCTGAACACAGAAAACCAATACGGGTGATGCTGATCGATTGTCGCCCTCTTGTTCTGATGGGCCTTCACGATTTGATCAATGCCAGAAAGCCCCGGATGGAAGTGAGCGGCCAGGCCACCACCTACACCAATGCGCTGGACCTTGCCGATCAGTTGCGCCCAGACGTTATTTTTTTCAGTTTCTTTCCTGATGCGCTGAACCCGCTGGAGGTTGTCTCGGGGCTCACCCGCAGCGCGGAAATGAAGGTGCTGGTGCTCAAGGGTTTGTACGAATCCATTCCCGTTGCCCAGGCGATAGAGGCGGGCGCACGCGGTATCGTGCTTGCGGAAGACCCGACGGAGTCGATCATCCAGGCCATCATCAAGGTTCACCATCGCAACATCGGGCTGGATAGGGCGTGGGCCGGTGGGCTCTCCGGCTATGCCGCGACCGGGCATATACCCTTGAGATGCAATCTGGAACAGGCGAAACAGGCGCGGCTGACACTGCGCGAGCGGGAACTGATTCGCGCCATTGTGGATGATCCGTCTGCCAAATACATGGGCATCGCCGAGCGCCTGGGCATTAGCGAACACACGGTACACAACCACCTCAGCAACATCTATCAAAAGCTCGATCTCATCAATCGAATCGATTTGCTCATGTACGCAATGAAACATGGGCTCACCAGCAACGGAGAGCCGCCTGAGTCCACGTGAGTGGAGTCGGATTGAGCCTCACGCAAGAACCGCGACCTGAAACGGCTATGGGTGCATGGCGCGCTGCTGTGTTGCCGTTCTTTGTTGTGGCGCTTGACCATCCAGAGCGGGTTCGGCCATGCAGGTCTTGTATTCGATTGCCAGGAAGCAATGCGAGGGTGGTTTCTACGCCACCCTCGCATCCTGTACTGCGCGCAGTACCTCAGGCACCGCCAAACACAATGTCGCTATTCAGAACATCGACTCCGACCAAGGTGATTGTTGTTGTTTGTCCGCCGGACTCGGCAATCGTCACGATGCTGTCTGCACCGGCGTTGTTGATTGATTGGACAACCGCGTTCTGGTCGCCGTTGAGCACCAGCGTGTCTCGGTGGCCGGCGGTCACATCGAAGCCGGTGACCTGATACTGGTTCTCTGTGAGTGACAGATCGACGTTGAAGGCATCACGCGCACCGCTTGTTCCAACCAGCGTGAAGTCGAAGGTGGCGTCGGCCGCATCGTTGGCAAACAAGTCGGCGTTAAAGGTACTCGTCGCCGAGTCCCCGTCCTTGTCGGTCACCGTCGCGTTGAACGTCAGCTTGACATCACTGGCCAGGTTCTCGCTTTCCTGAATGAACTCGATCACCGGTATCTTGATCTCGCCTCGGCCCATCGTCAGCTGAACCGCGTCGATCAGTGCCGTTCCTTCCCTCTCTATGAGGAAGGACACCTGTCCACCGGCCTCCGGTGTCAGGGTATTCACTTCGATGAGGTCAGAGAACGTACCATCCTCGTAGTAAATCCTGTAGTACAGGTCTTCTGTCGCGGTGTTGTATCCCCCCACGGAGTTGTCGATGAAGACCTTCATTCCCGTCAGCAGGGTCTCTGGGTTGATGACGAAACTCTCATCGGCTGCGCTGATTGCCGCCAGGTTGTCTCCTTGGAACAGGTTGTTGGCAACACCAATGCCGGATGTGCTGACGTTCATCGATGCAGGATCGATGTACGACGGTAACGGGTTAGTCTGCAGCGCTGCTTCCGTGGGGTCGTAGGCTCCGAGCCCGATACCGGACAGGATGTCCGTTGTAGACGCAAGCGCTTTTGCGGAAAAGAAGACAATTTCCTCAGATGCAGAAGGAATGGTTGGATCATTTGTCTCCGGAATCAACAGCGTGCGAACCGGATCAGGACCGCCGGCAGCAAGTGAGCCGTCGGCACTGCTGAGCACCACCGTCGAACTGAAGCCCTGAACCAGATCCAGTGCATAGCTGCCATTGGCAAACACGGTCAGCGTGTAGTCGACGCTGGTATCTGCTGTTTGAGCATTGTTGTCGAAATCGCCGGTCAGCGTCCCTGCGAATTGGTACGCGCCATTGGCATCCGGTGAGGGCGATAGCTCGGTGAGCGTGCCGGTCCCGGTCGTTGTTGTGTTGTCTGGCCTGACAAGCGTGAACTCACCGTTCACCAGCGAGACATCCAGACCGGCCGCACCTAGCCCGTCGGCTCCGTCCGACTTATCCCAGAACCCGTATTGTGCAAGGACGCTACCGGTCCCGATCAGGTTGCCGAACGCGAGTGTCGGCGTGTCGTCGTCAACGGTGATGACCAGTTTGTCGGCGGCTGCCGTGACGGTGTCGCCGTCCTTGTCGGTGGCCTGCAGCAGGGTACCCAGGTTAATAGTGATGTCGTTTTCGTCATTGCCGGCTGCATGGTCCAGCGGCTTGAGTAGGGTGAAGGAGTAGGCACCGGCAGCGGTGAGACTGAAGGTGAATACGTCGACCACGCCGGCCTTGGCGGTGAGGGTGTTGCCCACGACGCTGTACACCAGTGCCACGCCGCCCGAGCTTAGCGCTGACAAGCCACTGGTATTACTCGACAAGCCATAGCTCAGCGGTGTGTCGGCACCGGACTGGAAGATGCCGGTCACGCTGCCACTGGCGGTGGTCGCCTCGCCAGCAACGTCGCCGGTTCCGCCGGGGATGCCGTTGGTCAGGCCATCTTCGTCGACGGTGCCAGTCTCCGCAGTGCCGGTTGCCGTTGGGGTGTCGTCGTCAATCGCCTCGCCGGCAACGTCGCCGGTCCCGCCGGGGATGCCGTTGGTCAGGCCATCCTCGTCGACGGTGCCAGTCTCCGCAGTGCCGGTTGCCGTTGGGGTGTCGTCGTCAACGGTGATGACCAGTTTTTCAGCGGCGGCGGTGACGGTATCGCCGTCCTTGTCGGTGGCTTGCAGCAAGCTGCCCAGGTTGATGGTGATATCGTTTTCGTCATTGCCGGCCGCATGGTCCAGCGGTTTGAGCAGGGTGAAGGTGTACGCACCGGCGCTGGTGAGGCTGAAGGTGAACACATCGACCACACCGGCCTTGGCGGTGAGGGTGTTGCCCACGACGCTGTACACCAGTGCGACGCCGCCGGAGCTCAGTGCCGGCAAGCCGCTGGTGTCACTCGACAAGCCATAGCTCAGCGGCGTATCGGCGCCGGACTGGAAGATGCCAGTCACACTGCCACTGGCGGTAGTCGCCTCGCCGGCAACGTCGCCGGTCCCGCCGGGGATGCCGTTGGTCAGGCCATCTTCGTCGACGGTGCCAGTCGCTGCGGTGCCGGTTGCTGTTGGCCCATCGTCCTCGAAGATGATCTTGGAGCCGATTTCAGCGGTCGAAGTTACCGCTTGGCTTAGTGTGAAACCACCGATATCGAAATCGGCGTGGTTATTGCCCTTGGCATCGACGGCTGCACCGTTCTCGATGAGTACACGGTTGTGATTCAGCGTTGTGGTGTATTCAATCTTGTAGCCGGCCTTGATGCCAGTGATGGTGGCAACGCCTCCCGTGAAACTGATGTCAATGCTCGGATCATCCACTGATCCGTTTGAGTTCTCGATTACCGCCCCGGTACTCTTGTTGATGATGCGAACATTAGTGATTGCAACCGATGCATCACCTGCGTACCCGTTGACGAAGTTCACACCAGGTTCAGCCGCCGTGTTGAACGCGCTGATTTTTACGATGGCACTCTTGCCGCTCTGTAACTGAACGACGTCGAAGCTGGCAGCCTTCGCATTGAACATGCCGGTGAAGTCGATGTTGGATTCGACATCTGCTTCGTTCTGGTCAAGGTTGGGAATGGTCACATTCTGCCTGGCACCCGTGACGAACGTAAAACGGATGCCCTCTTGTTCCACAATCATCTGATTGTTGGTGCCAAAGGTGGTCGGACCACCCGCCTGACTGGTATTGATCGTGTCACCGGTGGTTATGTTGACGCCGCTTGACTGGTCCGCGGGGTCCTTTCCGGTCGCGATGATGGTGGGGTCTGTGATCCGCAAGACACCGCCGTCGTTGACCACTGTCGGGTTCGCCGTGGTGAACATGAGGAAGAGGTTCTGGCCGGAGGGCGCATTGGCCAGGCTGAATGTCAGATCCTGACTGGCGCCGACGAAAACAATATTCGTGAGATCGATCGGGTCGTCAGGGTTGCTGGCGTCTGGGTTCTTGAACGGTTCGTACTGCACGGTCCAGATTTTGCCGCCGGTGACCGGCGATCCGGTTTCTTCAATATAGGCCGCGAACACGATCTCACCGGCTGGGCCGCCGGCGCGGCCCAGAACGATGTTGTTGTTGGTCTCATCCGTATAGAGAAGGATATTGGTGCCATTGAGGGTATCCAGTCCGCTGTCCAAGCCATTGAGCGCCGCGCCAAGACTGTCGGTGAAGCTCACATCGGTAATGTTTGCTCCGGGCGTCGGGGTGATGGTGAACGCATCACTGCCGGTGTTGCCAGCAGCCCCGGTATAGCCACTCAAGGCAGCCCCCGTCGCGGTACCTGCCCCAAGTGTTGTCAAGCGTGCCGAGAAGATCGACGGCAGGGAGGCCACCAGAATGTCATTGTCGTTAGCATCTTCTGCAGGGCTTGCAGTGGCTGTGCTGTTCTGCAACCCGGCTGTTTCGTCCAGCGTCACATTCGCACCGGTCGCCACGATGCTTGGGCCGCTGTCCGTAAACGAGGTTGTCGCTACGGCGTCGTCGCCGGTACCGAACACACCATCGCGGCCCGCAGCGCTGGCGGTGAGCAGAAACCTGGCATCTGCCGAGTCGTCTGGGTTTACGTACCACGAGGTGGTGACGCTGCCATTGACCTGGCCGTCGAGATCGCCGGTACCACCGTCGGTCACATACCAGGGGTCGTGCCCCTCGCCAGTATCGGTGTTGAGTACATCGTCAGGTGTGCCCCACACGCTGTCTGCGCCAGCGTCGGTGACATGATCCACCTCGAGCTTCACGGTACTGCCGGCGGCGAATCCGCTGGCCGTGATGATGGCTGTGCTGCCAGGAGCGTAGTCTTTCAGGTCGGTGGTGACCGTCGGAGCAGTCAGGGCGGCGGGATTGCTCAGGAATGTAAACGTCGTGCTGTCGTTCGCTTTGAAACCTTGGGTGAAGGGCGAAAGATCTGCACCGGTATAACTGGCTAGGTCGTTCTTCAGGGATGAGCTTTTTTTGTAAATAGTCATGACTTTCTCCAGACAGTTTTCAGTCTTCGAGACCTGACCGCAGCCCCTTTCTGCTACATGCCACAACTATGTAGAAGCGCCGGTGATTGCGCATTGGCCGATACTCCTAGGCGCGCTGGGAGTTTCGGACTACTTGGGGAAGGGGAAGCGGGATAACGCACAGGGATGGCGGTCGCGCGGCGCTGACTGCCCGCTCAGGTGGTCGGGTGCGTTCTTCTGGCAGGGTAGGGCGTTGATCAACTGTTCATGCACGAACAGTTGATCAACAGGCTGTCGCCACGCAGGCACGAATCGGCGGCATAAAAATGTTGATAACTATCTGAAAATTAACAGATTTTATCTGTTGGCACGGATCCTGTTACACAGCTTGCAAACGCACCGGATAGTGGTGCGAAGCTGAGTAGACAGGAGCAGCCCAGTGCCACGTGAAATGCAGTTGAGCATCGTTGAGATGAGCGGTCTGGGCCTTCCAGGAGTTGCCTATGAAGGTCCATGAGCTGAACACCCGGCCGCTTGATGTGGTGCCGGACTTTGCCCTGTCGGCGCTGCGTCGCTGGGCCAGGGAAAAACCGTTGCAGATCGCCCTGCGTCACCGTCGCCAAGGCACTTGGAAGGCCTGGCGCTGGATCGATGTGTTGCGTGAAGTCGAACGGTGCGCTGCCGGCCTGCGTCAGCAGGGTTTTGTGCCTGAAGCACGGCTGGTGTTGTGCGGTGCGATTGAACCATCCCTGCTGATCCTGGCAATCGCGGCCCACAGCCTGGGTGGATACAGCGCAGTCATCAGCCCGCAGAGCCGTGGCGAGGTGTTGCAGCGGCAGTTGCGTCTGCTACGACCGGATTTTGCCTTCGTGCAGCGCCGCGAGACCGTTGCGCACTGGCGTCTGGCCGGGCTTGACTCGCTGGCGCCACTGCGACTGTTCTGCGCCCAGGCCAGCACCGCACCGCAGGGCGCGTTCCAGGTATTGCCCTTGGCGACACTGTTTAGCGGTGAACCGTTGTATCACGCTCGACAAGGGTGGGCTCAGGCCGCTCGTGATGCGGTGGTCTGGGTTGATGAAGGCACGGAGTGGGCCCAGGGCCTGGCTCATGTGCTAAGCCGCTGGCTGGAACGTGGCGAAGGTTTTGCCTTTCCGGAAACCCGTGAAACGGCGAGCCGCGACCGCCGTGAAATCGCCCCGACTGCACTGCTGTTATCTGCTCAGCGTGCACAGACACTGGCTGAGGAAATCGAGGCACGGCTGGCACCTCAAGGCAGTTGGCGCCGCCGCTTGTGCGACTGGACCCTGGCGAATCCTCGGCGTGGCTTGCGCCGCTGGATCAAGTCGCGGGTGCGCCATTTGCTCGGTTTCCAGCGGGTGGCCCACATTGAACACCCGGCCAATGCCGAGCGTGCCCCTGGCCGGCTGTTGTGGCTGCACGAGGACCTGGAGCGTGTCGCATGAGTACGCTTCTTGAAGTCCGCAACATCTCCCTGTCGTTCAAAGGCGTGAAGGCCATCAACGACCTGTCGTTCGCCGTGCGCCGTGGCGAAATCTGCGCGTTGATCGGCCCCAACGGCGCGGGCAAGAGCTCGCTGTTGAACATCCTCAACGGTGTCTACCGTGCCGATGCCGGCGAGCTGGTGTTCGATGCCGAGCGGCTGCAGCGCCCGCATCCCCTGACGGCAGCGCGCCTGGGCATCGGCCGCACGTTCCAGAACAACGCGCTGTTCAAGAACATGAGCGTGCTGGACAACCTGCTCACCGGCCTGTCGCGTTTCCAGCGCAGCTTTTTTCTCGAGCAGGCGCTGGGCTTGCCACGGGCCCGGCGCGAGGCGCGGGTGTTCGCCGAACGTGCCGAGCAGGTGTTGGAGTTCCTGGAGTTGCAGCCCTGGCGCGACGTCGCGGTGGGCAGCCTGGCATATGGCCTGCAAAAGCGCGTCGAGCTGGGCCGCGCCCTGATCGCCCAGCCAACGCTATTACTGCTCGACGAACCCATGGCCGGCATGAATGCCGAGGAAAAACAGGAAATGAGCCGCTTTATTGCGGACATCAACCGCGACCTGGGCACCACGGTGATTCTGATTGAGCATGACATCAAGGTGGTCATGGACCTCTGCGCCCACGTCGTGGTGCTCGACTACGGGCGCAAAGTCGGTGACGGCACGCCCGCTGAAGTGCAGGCCAATCCTGACGTAATTGCAGCCTACCTGGGGATCGTGCACTGATGAATTTCTTCTTGGAAACCCTGATCGGTGGCTTGCTCGCCGGCACCATGTACTCGTTGGTAGCGATCGGTTTTGTGCTGATCTACAAGGCCAGTGGCGTGTTCAACTTCGCCCAGGGCGCAATGCTGCTGTTTGCTGCGTTGACCTTTGTCAGCCTGCACGAGCAGGGCGTGCCCTTCGTGCTGGCGCTGGCCCTGACCCTGGTAGTGATGATCATCGGCGCCCTGCTGATCGAACGCCTGGTATTGCGGCCGTTGGTCAACCGCTCGCAGATCACCCTGTTCATGGCCACCCTCGGCCTGTCCTTCATCGTCGAAGGGCTGGCGCAAGGGCTGATGGGCGCCCAGGTACGGGCGCTGGACCTGGGCATCGAGGATATCCCGTTGTTCGTGGGCGAGGTCATGATCAGCCAGTTCGACCTGGTTGCTGCCGCGGTTGCCGCAGTGCTGGTCGCGCTGTTGGCGCTGCTGTTCAACCGCACGCGAATCGGTATAGCCCTGCGTGCGGTGGCAGACGATACCCGCGCGGCCTTGTCCATTGGCATCAACCTCAACCGCATCTGGCAGATTGTCTGGGCCGTGGCCGGGATGGTCGGGCTGGTGGCCGGCTTGTTGTGGGGCGCGCGTCAGGGGGTGCAGTTCTCGCTGTCACTGGTGGTGCTCAAGGCCTTGCCGGTACTGATCATCGGCGGTTTCACCTCGATTGGCGGAGCCATCGTCGGCGGGCTGATTGTGGGTGCTGCCGAGAACCTCGCCGAGGCCTATATCGGCCCGCTGATTGGCGGTGGCATCACCCCTTGGTTCGCCTACTTCCTCGCCTTGGTATTCCTCTATATCCGCCCGGCCGGCCTGTTTGGCGATCGTGCCATCGAACGAGTGTGATCGTATGACCACGACTACTGCGCGCCTCACCGCCAGCTTTGACGATACGCCCCTGACCCTGGTACGTCGGCGCTGGCCCCTGGGCCTGGCGCTCCTGCTGCTGGTGGCCTTCGTGGCCTTGCCGCTGCTGGGCGATGACTACTGGCTCAATGCAATCCTGATCCCGTTCCTGGTGCTGTCGCTGGCCGGCCTGGGCTTGAACCTGCTGACCGGCTACACCGGCCAGACGTCGGTCGGCGCTGCGGGTTTCATGGCGGTCGGCGCCTTTGCCACCTATGGCCTGTTGCTGCGAGTGCCGGGTATCCCGCTGCCGTTGGCGTTGGTGGGCGGCGGGTTGATTGCCGCGTTCCTCGGCATGCTGTTCGGTATCCCCAGCGCAAGAATCAAGGGCTTCTACCTGATGGTCACCACACTTGCCGCACAGTTTTTCATTGAGTGGGTGTTTGCCAAGTTTCCCTGGTTCTACAACTATGCGTCGTCCGGCACCATCAGTGCGCCGCGCCTGGAACTGTTCGGCTACAGCCTGGCCTCACCGGTCGGCCGCTACCTGCTGACCTTGAGCTGTGTGGTGCTACTGACCTGGGTTGCGGTAAACCTGGTGCGCAGCCAGATCGGCCGCAACTGGATGGCGATCCGGGACATGGACACGGCCGCGGCAGTGATCGGCATCCCGGTGGACCGCTACAAGCGTCTGGCGTTTGCGGTCAGTTCGTTCTACCTGGGCATTGCCGGTGCGCTCTGGGCGTTCGCCTACCTGGGGACGGCCAGCGCCGGCAGCTTTGATATCAACCGCTCGTTCCAGATCCTGTTCATCATCATTATCGGCGGCATGGGCAGCATTGCCGGCAACTTCGTCGGTGCCGCGTTCATCAGCCTGATGCCGATCTTTCTCAACCATGCCGGGCAGTGGTTGTTCGGCGGCAATGTCGATGCCGGTCAGTTGCAGAACCTGCAGAAAATCATCTTTGGCACGCTGATCATCGTGTTCCTGATCAAGGAACCGGAAGGGCTGGTACGCCTGTTCGGCAACTTGCGCGACCGGCTCAGGACCTGGCCACTGCGCTTCTAGCGCGATCAAGATTTCCATGCACCTTGACCCGACCACGGGAGGGGACGAACCACACTCCATCTCAAAGAAGTGAACGACATGCGTAACCCCCTCCAGCGTACCCTCATCAGCGCCTTGTTTGCGCTTGGCTTCCAGTCCCTGCTGCCCGCGGTGGCGCAGGCCGCCAGCAATGAACAGTTTGTGCCCATGGCCACCTACCGGGTTGGCGCCTATGCCTCCAGTGGCATTCCTTGGTGGGCTGGCGAGATTGACTATTTTCGCTACATCAACGAAGTCGAGGGCGGCATCAATGGCGTCAAGCTGGTCTGGCAGGAGTGCGAGACTGAGTGGAGCGTTGATCGCATCGTCGAGTGCTACGAGCGCTACAAGGGTGGCTTGAACGGCGCACCGACTGCGTTCTTCTTCACCCACAGTACGCCGGGCTCGTATGCGTTGATGGAGAAGGGCGCAGCTGACCGGATCCCGCTGATCGATGGTGCGGGCGGGCGTACCGAGTCCACCGACGGCAGCGTGTTCCCCTATGCGTTCCCGTTGTTGCTTAACTACTACGGCCAGGCGTCGGTGGGTATCAACTACATTGCCCAGCGCGAAGGCGGGTTCGACAAACTCAAGGGCAAGAAGATCGTGACCGTGTACCACGACTCTGCCTATGGCCGCGAGACCCAGGCGCCGATGGCGTTGCTGGCGCAGAAGTACGGCTTTGAAAACATCCAGATCCCGGTGGCCGATCCGGGTAACGAGCAGTCCGCGCAGTGGCGCCAGGTGCGTCAGATCAAGCCGGACTGGGTGTTTCTGCGCACCTGGGGCGTATCCACGCCGGTCGGTATCAAGACCGCAGCACGCTTTGGCATTGCGGTCGATCGCATCATCGGTGACGTCTGGGCCGGTTCCGAGGCTGACGTGATTCCGGCCGGCACCGCGGCCAAGGGCTACCAGGCGCTGGCACCGTTCCCCGGTGGCGCGGAGTTCGAGATTCACAAACGCCTCAAGCAGTACATCCTCGACACCGGCAAGAGCGATCTCAAGGACCCCGCCTACTTCGGCAAGGTGTACTACAACGTCGGCTTGATCAACGCGGCCATCGCGGTAGAGGCGATACGCGCCGGGCAGAAAAAATTCGGCAACCGCCCACTCAATGGTGAAGAGGGGCGCTGGGGCCTGGAGCACCTGAACCTCGACGATGCACGCCTCAAGGAGATCGGGTTTCTGGGCCTCATGCAGCCGCTCAAACTGTCGTGTGATGACCATGAGGGCGGCGGTGCAGCCAAGGTACAGCAGTGGGACGGCAAGCAGTGGAACCTGATCACCGACTGGGTTCAGGCCGACCGTACGACCTTGCGCCCGCTGATCGATGCCAAGTCTGCCGAGTACGCCAAAGAAAAAGGTGTTCAAGCACGCGATTGCGCGGCTGAGCAGTAAGTGATGCCTGCCCTGCGTACCGCGATCCTGAACGGTGCGCCCTGAGCTTAGTAGAAGGTGCGTATAGATGAATACAGTAACCCGTCCTGCTGTCGAGCGTGCCGAGCTGCTCGCGGTCGAGGACATCGAAGTGGTCTATGACGGCGCCATCCTCGCGGTTGTCGGCGTTTCCCTGCGGATCGAGGAGGGCGGTATTGTCGCCCTGCTGGGGGCCAACGGTGCAGGTAAAAGCACCACGCTCAAGGCTATTTCCGGCCTGGTCCAGGCCGATCGCGCGCGGGTTACCCGCGGCCAGATCCGCTTTCGCGGGCAGGACACCGCCGGCGTTGCGGCCAATGTGCTGGCACGCCAGGGCATTGTCCATGTGCTGGAGGGGCGTCATGTGTTTGCCCATCTCACCATCGAGGAAAACCTGCGCAGTGGCGGCTTTTTGCGCAACCCCTCCAGGCGTGAGCTGGAGCAGGACCTGGAGCGGATCTACACCTGGTTTCCGCGGTTGAAGACCAAGCGCAAGACCCAGGCGGGGCTGACCTCGGGCGGCGAACAGCAGATGCTGGCCATTGGGCGTGCGCTGATGACCCGGCCCTCCCTGGTGTTGCTTGATGAACCGTCCATGGGCCTGGCACCGATCATCGTCGAGGAAATTTTCGACATCGTTGCCCAGCTCAATGCTCAGGAAGGCGTGAGCTTTCTGGTGGCCGAGCAGAACATCAATGTTGCGCTGCGTCACGCCAGTTATGCCTACATTCTGGAGAACGGCCGGGTGGTGGGTGAGGGCGCCGCCAGTGAGTTGGCCGACCGCGAAGACATCCAGCATTTCTACCTCGGTGGCAAGGCCGACTGAGGCACGCCACGCACTCGTTTTCCTCTTCTCCCGATGGGTGCCTGTGCGCCCATCGGTGCGGTTTTCTACCGTACCCCGCAACTGATCTCTTCTTTTCCAGCCTACATACAACATGACTTTCCGCGTGCGAATCCGCCTGCGGTGGATGGCGTTCGGCTGTGCCTGACGGTATTCGGGTGTCGACCTTCGAACGTGCTGTGTGGCACGCAACACTGATCGGTCAGTTTGCCCGTTGGTAAAATTCCTGTTTCTCAGGTTTGTATTTTAAGTGGTTGATATATAACGATTAATTAATTGGCATGGTTGTTGAAATAGTTGAGTGAACAGCGCCTGCACGGGCGTTACATACGCAACTACTAGGACCTTGCCATGCGTTTTGGAAACAACCATCGAACAGCCCTTTCATTGACCCTTGCCCTGGCCAGCCCGGCCTTTGCCGCCAGCGAAGAAAGCGAAGGCTTCCTTGAGGGCACTCAGGTACATGTGCTCAATCGCAACTACTTCTTCAGCCAGGACTACCGCAACGGCGATTTCGCCCGCAACCCCAATACCGGTGAACGGCAGAGCCAGCACCGCGAATGGGGGCACGGTGTGATTGTCGATGTGCAATCCGGTTTCACTCAGGGCACGGTCGGCTTTGGCCTGGATGTGCAGGGCGTATTGGGCCTCAAGCTTGATGGCGGTAATGGTGTGGTCGGCAACGGTGTGGGGGTGCCTGGCATCGTTTCTCGCTCTGGCGCCAACTTCGATGGCGAACCCAAGGATGAGTACAGCAAGGTCGGCGCGGCGCTGAAGGTGCGGGCCTTCGACACCGAAGTGCGCTACGGCGATGTGCGCCCGACCAGCCCGGTACTCTATGCCAGCGATATCCGCCTGTTGCCCCAGACCTTGCGTGGCCTGGTGTTTCGTAACACCTCCGTGGAGGGCCTGACCCTGCAGGGCGGCAAGCTTGAGTCGAGCAGCGATCGCAACGCCAGCAACCACCGTGGCGACCTCGGCACGGTGTACGCAGGGCGCTTCAAGGGCGCCAACGATGTGATCTACCTGGGCGGTGACTATGTGTTCAACGACCAACTGAGCTTCAAGTTGCACACCAGCCGACTTGACGACATCTGGAACCAGTCATTTGCCCGCTTCGATTTTGTGCAGCCGATCAACGAGGCCCTGAGCGTCAACACCGGCCTGAACTATTACCGCACCCGCGACAGCGGCAAGGCGTTGGCCGGCAAGATCGACAACGACTCCTGGAGCGCCCATGCCGGGCTGGGTTATGGCGCCCATGCCTTCAAGTTGAGCTACACGCGGATCGACGGTGACACGCCGTTCGACTACGTCTGGAACACCTACGACCTTGAGCTGGATGCCGCATCCCAGATATCGGACTTCAACAACCCCAACGAGCGTGCCTGGGAGGCGCGTTATGACTACAACTTCGTTGGCCTCGGTGTGCCGGGCCTCACCCTGACCACGCGTTACGTGCGCGGTACCGACATCGATGGCAGCCGCGCCGGGGGGGCCTACAGCTACTACAGCGGCATCAAGGATGGCAGCCACTGGGAGCGCAACGTCTGGATCAAGTATGTGGTGCAGAGCGGGCCGGCCAAGGACCTCTCATTCAACCTGATGCAGGCCACGCACCGTGTCGGCGGCGATCACGTGGCCGAGTCCAACATTGACGAAGTGCGTTTCATCGTCGAGTACCCGCTGGATTTCCGCTTGTAAGCCTGTGCTGTAGCCCTTTCTTACCTGTACCGCATGGAGTAGTCACGCATGACCGATAGACTGCATACCCGCCTGCCCGAGCAGGCCGTTTCAGTGCCTCGGCGTCCGGCCCATATTATTCGTAGTGATGCCGAAGCTATTGAGGTGGCCCAGCGCCTGGCCCAGGATTTTGCCCAAGAAGCCGTTGCGCGTGATCGCGAGCGACGTCTGCCCTGGGCGGAACTGGACCGCTTTTCCGAGAGTGGCCTGTGGGCCATTACCGTTCCCAAGGCCCATGGTGGTGCTGGCGTGTCCTACGCCACGCTGACCGAGGTTGTGGCAACCGTTTCAGCGGCGGACTCCTCGCTGGGGCAGTTGCCGCAGAATCACTACGGTGTGATCAACAACCTGCTGTTGACCGGGAGCGAGGCACAGCAACATCACTATTTTGCCAAGGTGCTTGCCGGCTATCGGTTCGGCAATGCCTTCTCCGAAGCCAAGAGCAAAACCGTCACTGCATTCGAAACACGCATTCATTTTGAGGGCGACACCGCGGTGCTGGAGGGTGAGAAGTTCTACTGCACCGGCGCGCTGTTCGCTCACATTGTCCCGACGGCGGCGGTGGATGAGCAGAACCGGCCGTTCATTGCGTTTGTGCCACGGGACGCGCAAGGGCTGAGCATTGTCGATAACTGGGATGGCTTTGGGCAGCGCACCACCGCCAGTGGCAAGGCATTGATCGACCGCGTACGCGTGCCGCTCAGCGCCGTGATTCCGGCATGGAAAGCCTATGACCGACCCACCGCCGATGGGCCGGTGTCGCAGATCATTCAGGCTGCGGTAGACACCGGCATTGCCCGAGGCGCGTTTGCCGAAACCCTGCGCGTCGCGCGAGAGGCGCGTCCGTGGGTCGACAGTGGTTTGCAGCACGGATGGCAAGACCCGCTGAGCCAGGCTGCGATTGGCGACCTGGCCTGGCGCCTGCACGCTGCCGAAGCGATCCTCCAGGCGTCCGCCAAGGCCGTGGACCTTGCGCTTGCTGAGCCTACCGAGGCGAGCGTCGCCCACGCCTCGGTGGTTGTCGGCCAGGCCAAAGTCCTGTCTACCGAGATCGCCTTGTTGGCGTCGACCCGGCTGCTGGAACTGGGAGGCACGCGCAGTGTGTCTGCCAGCCAGGGGCTGGACCGTTTCTGGCGTAACGCGCGCACGCATACGCTGCACGATCCGGTGCGCTGGAAATACCACCTGATCGGCAACCAGCGCCTGAACGGCGTCAATCCACAACGTCATTCCTGGAACTGAGGACCTGCTTATGTCTCATGCTCATACACTGGCCGACCTGGGGTTCGCGCAAAATGTTCAACGTGCGCTGGTCGAACACTTGCAAGGCAGTCCGTTGAAGGACGATACCCTGACCATCGCAAGTATTGGTGACCTGGAGGTGCGTATTGCTGCCGCTGATGCGTTGCTGGCGCAGGCCGGGCGCTCGTCGGTCGAGGCCGCCACCGCACGCTTGGCTGCCGCAGAAGCGGCACAACGGGCGAGTGAACTGCAGGTCGAACTGACCGGAAGGCAAACGCCGCGCCCGTCGATTGAGGGCGATGCCGTACCGTTGTCGCAACTGCGCCGTCGCTTGGGCGACCACTACCTTAACGGTGTGGCACTGACCTGAGCAAAACACACCTGCCATCCCGGGGGATCGGAATGGCAGGTGTGTCATTCGCCTTGTGAACATATCCATTCCCTGCAGCGGCACGACCGGCAGGCTTGCCTGCGATGGTATCGGCGGGGTGTCAGTGCCTTCGCGGCGCCTGCATCGCGGGCAAGCCCGGCTCCTACAGGGATGGACTGTGCGATTGCTTCAGCGCAGTGTCAGCAAGTCCGAGGCGTCTGCATCGTTGGCAAGCCAACGCCCACAACGATCCACACAGAACACTGCATTTCCTGTAGGAGCTGGCTTGCCTGCGATGGCGTCGGCGAAGTGCCAGCGAGACCGTGGCGTCTGCATCGTTGGCAAGCCAACTCCTACAGGGGTGGTCAGGACGGGTCCTTGAATACGCGGCGACCAAGGTAGCTGAACGACAGCACCAGCAGAATCAGTGCGCCCGTGGCCACCTGTTGCCAGTAGAAGTTCCAGCCGATCAGCAGCAGGCCATTGGCGGTGATATTCAGGAAGAGCACGCCCAGCAGCGTACCCGGTACGTTGGCCCGCCCATGGCGGTTGAGGGTGGTGCCGATAAATACGGCGCCGATTGCATTGATCAGAAAGGCGTTACCCGACATCGGTACGTAGGCATTCACTGTGCTGCTCAGCAGTATGCCCGCGACTGAGCAGGCCAGGGCGCACGCGATGAACACCCGGGCGGTGATGCGCTGCACCGGCACACCGCTGTAGCGCGCGACCTTCGGTTGTTCGCCGATGGCCAGCACCTGACGGCCGAAGCGGCCTTTGGCGAGCGCTACACCGTAACCCGCCGCCAAAACCGCAACGATCAGTAGCGGCAGCGGAATACCGAGCACGACGATGCTGGCCAGAGCAGGGCGTGCCTGTGCAGCCAGGTAGATCGGCTGGCCGCCGTCGGAGAGCAACTGCTGCACGCTGGTGCCGATAAAGAGCGTACCGAGTGTCGCCAGGAATGGCGAAATACGCAGCCCGCTGATCAACACTGCGTTGAACACACCGGTCAGGCCGCCCACCAGTATCGCGGACACGATTGCCGGAAACAGCCCAAAGCCAGCATTGAGCGATACGACGAACGTCAGTGCAGCCAGATCCAACGCTACGCTCACCGAAAGGTCGATACCGCCAGCGCTGATTGCCAGCGTCATGCCGATGGCGACGATGGCCAGGAGGGCGAAATTGTTGAGCAATACACTGCTGAGGTTGCCCACACTGAGAAAACCGGGTGCATTGACCGCGAAAAATACCAGCAGCACCAGGAACAAGACGGGCAAGACCAGGCGCAGCCATTGACGACTGATTGATACCGAGGCGGTGCTGGGTAGCACTGTGGTTGATTGGTTCATGTCACGATCTCCCACGCAGCAGGCTTGAACTGGCGACGACCAGTAGAATCAATACACCCTGTACACCGTTGACCCAGAAGCTGGAGATGTTCAGCAGTTGGAAACCATTGACCAGAAAACCCACCAGCAACGTGGCCAGCAATGTACCGCTGATGCTCGGGCGCAGGCGGCGGGAGAACACGCTGCCTAGAAAGGCGATGGCTACAACCGACAGCAGCATCTCCCCAGAGCCGGTAGTGCTTCCACTGAACCAGGCGGCCGAACAAAACGACGCCAGGCTCCCGCACAGACCACTGAGCAGGTAGCTGGAGAACTGATAGGCCGCCACAGGCAGGCCTGCTGCGGTCGCTGCTTCCGGGTACTCGCCAACGGCATACAGGCGCAGGCCGTAACGACTGAACTGGATCAGCAGCGTCAACAGCAGCGCGGCCATAAGGAACACCCAGGCCAATGCCGGCTGCCCCAGCCAATGACCAAAACTGAGCAGCTCCAGTAGCGCTGACTCGGTTGGCAGCACGGTATTTTCAGTCAACACCAGCTCCAGGCCGGCAATCAGGTTCATGCTGGCCAGCGTCGCCAGCAGTGGCGGCAGGCGCAGGCCGACCACCACCAGGCCGTTAAGCGCACCGATGGCCAGGCCGCATGCCAAGGTCAGGGCGATGCTGCTGGCCGCACTGACGCCCGCGTTGTTCAGCGTGGCATAGACGGCGGCCGACAGCCCGAGATTGGCCGCCAGCGACAGGTCAAGGCCGCCAGATACCACGTTGGAGCCGCCACCGATGATCACGATGGTCAGCCCGAAAGCGAGGAGGCCGAGGATTGCAGACTGCGCGAAGACATTCGAGAGGTTGGTGGGTGAAAGGAAGTTTTGCGCTGTACTGGCAAATACCAGCAAGATCGCCAGGAACGCCAGCGAGGCGCCATGGCGCAGCAGTTTCAATTGCCAGCGGTTCGAGCGTCGTGGGACCGACACGCTGGCCAGGGAGAGATCAGTGGACATAGTCAGGTTCCTGTTGATGATGAGTGCCGGACGCAAGTGCCAGTAGCGTGTCGCTGTCGAGCTCGGCGGCCTTGCGTTGCGCAACGATGGCCCCTCGGTGCATGACATAGATGCGGTCGCACAGGCCCAGCAGCTCGGGCAGATCGGACGAAAGCAGCAAGACACCGGCGCCTTGCTCCACCAGCTTTCCGATCAGACGGTAGATCTCCACTTTGGCGCCGATGTCGATACCGACGCTGGGCTCGTCCAGCAGGTAGAGGGTCGACTGCCGGCTCAGCCATTTGGCCAGCGCCACCTTCTGCTGATTGCCACCGCTGAGCTGGCGCACCCTGGCCTGCGGCCCGGAGGTCTTGATCAGCAGATGCTCGATCAGGGCTTGGGTTTCCTGCTGCTCGCGGCGTTCCGAGAGCAGCCCAAACCGGGTGAAGCGTGAGAGGCTGGCCAGGGTGCTGTTCTCCTGAACGGACAGGTCCAGCGCCACCCCTTGCCGGCGGCGCTCTTCCGGCAGCAGGGCAATGCCTTCGCGCACGGCCTGATGAGTACTGTTCAACTCGACAAGTTGCCCGTTCAGGCGAATCTCGCCCTGTTGCGCCGGGTCCAGGCCGAACAGGCTTTTCAGCAGATCCTTGGCGCCGGAGCCCACCAGCCCGGTGAGGCCGACGATCTCGCCACGGCGCACCAGCAGGTCGATATCGCGATAGGCATGTCGCTTCTGCAGGCCGCTCACGTGCAGTAGCGGCTCGCCCAATGCGACCGGCTGCTTGGGGTACATTTCGGCCACTTCGCGGTTGACCATCAGGCGCGTAATTTCTGCCAGCGATGTGCTGCGCGGATCGACCTCGGCGACATCACGCCCATTGCGCAACACGGTCACCCGGTCACACAGGTGTTCGATCTCTTGCAGGTAGTGAGAGATGTAGATGATCGCCAAGCCTTGATCTCGCAATCGCTTGACGATGCGCAGCAATTGCTCAACCTCGCGTTGCACCAGCGCTACGCTGGGCTCATCGAATACCAGCACCTTGGGTTTGGCGATCAGCGCGCGGGTAATCTGCACCACCTGTTGCTCGGCACTGCTCAGCTCACCAATCAATGCATCCGGCGGCAATTTCAGGTCGAAATACGCGTCAAGCAGGCGTTCGGCTTCCCGCTGTTGCGCACGGCGATCGACGAAAGGGCCGCGGTGTATTTCCTGGCCGAAGAACAGCGCCTCGCTCACCGTGAAACTGGCGGGCAGCAGTCGCTCCTGGTGAATGAACTGAATGCCGAGACGTGCCACCTGACGCGGCGTGAAGTGAGTGTATTGCTGACCGTCCACCCACAGGCTGCCGGCATCCGGGCGATGAATGCCGGCAAGCACCTTGATCAGTGTCGACTTTCCAGCACCGTTCTCACCGACCAGGCCATGCACGCTGCCACGCTGGACGCGCAGGCTGGCATCGTCCAGCGCGCGCGTGACGCCGAACTGCTTGGTCAGGTTGCGAAGCTCCAGGGCAGGGATGTTGTTCAAGCATCACCCCTGAGGCGGCGAACGTCATCGACGTTGCCCGCTCTGGTCAACCGTGTACCGTTGACGCTGTAGGCCTTGATCGCGGTGCGCCCGGCGTTCAGGGCGCGTCGGCCGATATCGAAATCACTTTTCTGGCTCATTGGTCACCTCGCAGTTGTTGCATTTCATCCAGGTTGTTTGCCGTGGTCAGCAGGGTGGAAACGTGGGTTTCCTTGGGCAGGTCTTTTTGCCCGGCCAGGTAACGCGCGACATTCTGTACTGCGGTTTTTCCGATCAAGACGGGTTGCTGGGCCACGACGGCGCCGATCGGCGAATCGTCTCGCTGTATCAGGTCGAGCACTTCCGGTGTGCCATCGACACCGTAGGTCTTGATCTCGGTGCGCCCGGCGTCAATCAGCGCCTGGCTGGCGCCCAGTTGCGGGATGTCCCAGGCCGACCAGATGGCCGCGATCTCACCTTTTGGGTACTTGTTGAGCAACGCCGCGACCTGCGAGCGGGCGTCTTGCACGGTGTTGGGGATGACGTCACGCAGCTCGGGCTGAATGACCTTCAGATCAGGATGGTCGGCCAGCGCCTTGATCAGTTCGTCATAGCGAATGCGGCACACGGGTACGCCATAGAAACCGTTGAACACCAGGATGTTGCCCTTGCCACCGGTATCCTTGACCAGTTGCTCCGCCAACAAACGGCCCGCTGCGTAGTTGTCCGAGGTGGTGTTGTTGATGCTGTACTGCGAGGGCGCGTCGATGGTGAACAGTGGAATGCCGGCCGCCTTGATGCGCTTGAGCCAGGGGTCGATCACGCTGAGCGTACCCAGCGTCTGGATAACGGCATCAGGTTTTTGGGTGACCACGGTTTGCAGTTGCGTGACCAGGTTTTTGTCGTTTCGGCCGGCATCCAGCGTAATGGGAGTACCGCCCAGGCGTTTTACCTCGTCGACCTGAGCCTGGAACGCCTTCACGTCGAAGTAATGGCTGGTGCCGGTCATGCTGATGGCGATGCGCTTGCCTGCCAATGACGGCACGTCGTCACTGGCGTAGGTGTTGGCGCCAAACAACAACGCGGTGCAGAACAGCATGTGCAGAAGTTTCATCGTATTCCTCTTCAAGGCATGTACGGCTCGACCGGCTACTCAACGGTCAGTAGCGGGCGACACATTTCTAGGGTGAGAGGAACAAGGCGAGAACCATGCCATGTTTAAAAGTGCTATTAAAACAATGGCTTGGCTGTATTGAGCGGTAAGGTTGGAAGCACTGCACCGAACAAAGTGCTGAATGGCTGTTCGGGACCGAACAGCACGTAGGCGGTGATGCGCGGGTGACGGGGTTTAGCGCAGAACCGAACGGCCTGGGGGTGGCCGTTCAGTTGCAGTGCCGCGCGTTTGCGCTGCTGCGGTGTGCGAGGGCGTCAGTCGGGTTGCTGCATGCTGCCTGTCTTGTTCAAGCGTACATGCCAGCTCAACGCCTGGCTGAGGTCGTGGGGGGTATGTCCGCCTAGCAGGCAGGCGGCGCTGAAGTACTCATCAAGGGCTACGCGGTAGTCTGGGTGTACGCATTGATCAATAATCACCCGGGCCCGCTCTCTAGGCGCGAGGCCCCTCAAGTCAGCCAAGCCGTGCTCAGTGACCAGAATATCCACGTCGTGCTCTGTGTGGTCGACGTGGCTGACCATGGGCACTACGCGTGAAATGTTCCCGTCCTTGGCAATCGACTTGGTCACGAATATCGACAGGCGAGCGTTGCGGGCAAAGTCCCCGGAGCCGCCGATGCCGTTCATCATTTGGGTGCCGCAGACGTGAGTGGAGTTCACGTTGCCGTAGAGATCAAACTCCAGCGCGGTGTTGATTGCAATGAGCCCCAGGCGTCGAATGACTTCCGGGTGATTGGAGATTTCCTGAGGGCGCAGTACCAGGCGGTCAGCGTATTTTTCCAGGTTGCCGAAGACTCGCTCGCCACAAGGACCGGAAAGGGTGATGGAGCATCCCGAGGCAAATTTCAGCTTGCCGGCGTCAAGCAGGTCAAACGTGGAGTCCTGCAGGACTTCGGAGTATTGCACCAAGTCGTTGAAGGGCGCGTTGATCAGGCCACACATCACCGCATTGGCAATGGAACCCACGCCCACTTGCAGCGGCGCCAGGTTTCTAGGCAGGCGGCCCATTTCCACCTCCTGCTCGAAGAACCGCACCAGGTGGTCGGCAATGGCCTGCGTGTCATTGTCAGGCGGCAACATGGTCACGGTCGCCTCGGGCGAGTTGCAGATGACGATGGCGGCGATGCGTGACGGATCGATGTCGATTGCCTGGCTACCGATGCGCTCGTTTGAGTGGCGAATGGGGATCGGGCCACGGTGAGGGCGATCTTGAGGCAGGTAGATGTCATGCAACCCCTCGAAATGCGGATTGCTCGCCAGGTTGAGTTCGACGATTACCTGCTTGGCCGCCAGGGCCAGGCTTGCCGAGTTGCCCACCGAGGACGTAGGTACGATATGCCCTTGCTCGGTGATGGCCACCGCTTCGACGACCGCAATATCCGGGGTGGGCAGGAAACCATCGCGCACCTGCTCGACCACTTCCGAGAGGTGTTGGTCGATGAACATGACGCGCCCTTCGTTGATGGCTTTGCGCAGTACGGCATCGCCTTGAAAGGGCATCCGCCGTGCCAGCAGGCCGGCTTCGGCCATTTTTCCATCCAGCCCTCCGCCAAGGCTGGCGCCGGTAATCAGGTTGATTTTCAGTGGCATGCTCTTGGCCTGCTCGATCAATGCCAAGGGGACCGCTTTGGCGTCTCCCGCACCGCCAAAGCCACTCATGCCGATAGTCATGCCGTCTTTGATGAGCCGTGCTGCCTGCGTCGCACTCATGATTTTGTCGTGCAGGGAAGCCAGTCGAATACGCGAAGCGTGCATGGGGAAAACCTCAAATAGGGGAGAAATGGACGGGCTACCGGGCATCAAACGCCCAGTGGGTACGCGCGTCATTACTCAGCTGGGCCGTTGCGAAGCGCTGCTCGCCTGATTGTTCTTGGGGGTGGGCAGAAGGGGAGGCCGACACGATCAAGGCGGGTATCGCTATGTTTTGGGGCAAACGTGTGTTGCAAACGTGCGGTGACCGTTAAAGGCCACCGCAGTGGTTCGCAGTGCCAGTCGTTACTGGGGGCTAGTCAATGAACGCGCAGTCAAAATTGTTCGTCGTCCAGGGCCATGATGCTTCTGCTGCCGCTGCCAATGGCGGTCAGCAGGGCATGCACGCGCGGCAGCAGCTGTTCGGCATAGAAGTCGGCAGTGACCTGCTTGGCTTTCAGGAACTGAGGATCGCCGCTGCCGGCGTCGAGCAGGGCTTGGGCGCTCAAGGCCGAGCGAGCCATCAGCCAACCGCCGCAGAGGTAGCCGAACAGCATCATGAAGTTCACGCTGATGCTACCTGCCAGGTGCGCGTCGGCTTTCGCATTGTCGAGGAGAATGCGCAGGGCCTGCCGGCCAGCGCCCAAGGCACCTTCCAGTGCTGCAGCCTGATTGGCGAGGTGCGTCGAGCGTTGCAGCACAGCGACGGTTTCGCCGATATCGTCCAGCAAACGGCTGATCAACTGGCCTTCGTTGAGCAGTGTCTTGCGCCCGACCAGGTCAAGTGCCTGGATGCCGGTGGTGCCTTCATAGATGGTCAGGATACGGGCGTCACGATAATGCTGGGCGGCGCCGGTTTCTTCGATGAAGCCCATGCCACCGTGAATCTGCACGCCGAGGGAGGTCACTTCTTGCGCCATCTCGGTCAGCCACCCCTTGACGATGGGGGTGAGCAGGTCGACGCGACCTTGATGTGCCTTTGCCGCGTCTGCGTCAGGTGCGTAGGTGGTCCGGTCCACTTCGGCGGCAGCCACCAGTGCCAGGGCCCGCATTGCCTCGATGGACGCCTTCATCTGAAGCAGCATGCGCCGCACATCCGGGAAGTGGATGATCGAGAAGCGGCTACCGTCCTTGCGCGTGCCTTGCAGGCGGTCCTTGGCGTACTGCAAGGCGTGTTGGTAGGCGCGTTCGGAGATGGCCAGGCCTTGCAGGCCAACGCTTTGTCGAGCGTGGTTCATCATGGTGAACATGCACGCCAGCCCTTGGTGTGGTTCGCCCACCAGGTAACCGATGGCGCCACCGTTATCGCCAAAGCTCATGACACAGGTCGGGCTGCCGTGGATGCCCAGCTTATGCTCCAGCGCGATGCAGCGGGCATCGTTGAGTACGCCTGGCTTGCCTTGGGCATCAAGCAGGAATTTAGGCACGACGAACAGCGAAATGCCTTTTACGCCGGCCGGTGCATCTGGCAGCCGGGCCAGTACCAGATGGACGATGTTCTCCGTCATCTGGTGGTCGCCCCAAGTGATGAAGATTTTCTGCCCGCTGATCAGGTAATGGTCGCCCTGAGGGATAGCACGGCTCTTGATCGCGGCCAGGTCTGAACCGGCATCCGGCTCGGTGAGGTTCATGGTGCCGGTCCATTCGCCACTGACTAACGGGGCAAGGTAGGCATCACGCAAGGCGGGCGAGCCGTGGTGGGCGATGGCCTCGATTGCACCTTGCGTCAGCATCGGGCAGAGGGCGAAGGCCATGTTGGCCGAATGCCAGATTTCATTGACGGCAGTGCCGATCACATTCGGCAGGTTTTGGCCGCCCCAGATTTCCGCCGCAGTCAACGAAGGCCAGCCGCCGGCCTGGAACTGCTGATAAGCATCGGCGAAACCGGGAGTTTCCTGAACGCCGTGCTCGCCCAGACATGCGCCCTGGGTGTCGCCAATCCTGTTGAGCGGTGCCAATACGCCAGAGCCCAGACGACCGGCTTCGGCCAGAATCGCGGACACCAGTTCATCGTTGATGTCATCCCGATGTGCCGATGCACACAAGGCTTCAAATTCGACCAGTTGCTGCAGGACGAACTCGCTGTCGCGATAGGGATGGGTGTAATCACTCATTAAGACATCCTCTTTAAAACGATGCGTCAGGCCGACCGTGCTGTTCACGCTGCTGGGGCCAAACGTCAGGCTCGTGTCATGGGTATTGGGTATTGGAAGCGTCAGGCCTTGCGTTGAGCTGCGCCCGATAATCGACCAAATTGGCCAGATTCGATGGGGCGCTCGCCCCAACTGTCATGGGCTTGCTGGCATTGGCCACAGCCGGCGCCCGGTGCATGAAGCCGCACTAATGGGGGCAGTGTGAGCCGGTAATTCTGTAGGGCAGAGGGCGCATATCGGCCGCGCTTCAGGCCGTTGGCGTGCACGCTGGGCGCAACGGATGTCGCCTGGCGCGGGTACATCAATACGTTTAGCTTGCGGTTCTTGCGCGGACGAGTAGCTGTCCCTGGCGTTGTAACCGCGTTTACTGCTTGCACGTGCACGGACGGGTTCCTTGGGAATTGTCGGAAATGGCAGCGTTTTACCCGCATCAGTCAGGCCTCTGCTGGCGGTCGCTACCTTCCATTGGAAGGGCCCCTGGCGACAATAACGAAACCAGTCGAAAAATAGACATAAACGGACAGCGGTATAGCGGTAGACTTCGCCGATGTGATGCAGGGATATGTCTTCGATGGGTATAGAGCGCTATTCCATTTCCATTCATTTCGCCCGAATGCTCATGAACGCCGGGCGCCGCCTTCAGCTTGATGAGGCGGTGCTGCTCAATGAGGCGGGCCTTAATCGACGCATGTTGGAAAATGCCCATCTGCGGATCACGCCTGATCAATTCAGTCGCTTGATGCGAGCGGTCTGGCGTTTGGCCGATGACGAGTTTCTGGGCATGGGCGCGCAGCGGTGTCGGCAGGGCGTGTTCGCCATCATGGCCAAGCAGGTCGTTCATTCACGTAACCTACACTCGGTGTATTACAAGCTGAGCCACTTCTACAATGTGGTGAATGACTCCTTGCACCTCGCGCTTGATGTCGTCGGTGATGAAGCGGTTTTTTCGATGAGGCTCAAGGATCCGGCTCAAGACCCGGACTACCTGCTCAGAGGTTTTCTACTGCTGTTGTGGCATCGTTTTCCAAGCTGGTTGATTGGCCAGCGGATTTCGCTGAAGCATGTTGCGTTTGACCATCCGGCCCCCAAACACCTGACAGAGTACCGCTTGATGTTTCCCTGTCCGGCGAAGTTCGACCAGCCGGTGACCTGCCTGGTATTCGATGCGGCGGTACTCAAGGCACCGCTGGTGCAAACACCCGAGGCCCTCAGGGTTCATTTGAAGCGAGCGCCATTCGACTGGTTCACTCGGCCGGCCTATTACCCCGTCTATACACGGCGGGTGCTGGATTACCTGGAACGCTCGGAAAATCTGGCTGAAGCCACCATTCAGCATGCGGCACTCGCGTTACACCTCACCGACAGAACACTGAGGCGGAAACTCGCGGCTGAGGGAAGCCAGTTTCAACGGCTCAAGGATGGTGTGCGTCGGGACATGGCGATCCATTACTTGAGCCAGACGTCGATGTCGATCAGTCTTGTTTCCCAAGCGCTGGGTTTTTCTGAGCCTTCCGCATTCACTCGGGCGTTCCGGCAATGGACAGGGGAGTTGCCGAAGACCTACAGGGATGTCGCTCGTGATAGAAAATAGTCGGCAATGGTTTTCTGGCCAGTCTGTTCGACCCAAGTCGCGCTTCAGCCTTCTTGCGGTTCGATGGTAAAGTCGCCGCCATGAAACTCGCCCGCTCAGACCGCTCACTCATTGCCTGGATGCTGTACTTCAGCGTTCTGTTCAATGTGTTTGCCTGCGGTTTGGGGCACGGGCAGGTGATGGGGCTGGAACTCAATGGCTTGGATGGACAGTTCTGTGCCTCCCTCGGTGGCAAGGCCCCCAGCCCGAGCACCGACCTCAGTAACCCTTCGGCCAGCGGCTGGGGCGCCAGTTTTTCGTGTCCGATTTGCTCTGCGCTAAGCCTTGGCATCGCCATGCTGTTCTGCCTCGGCTGGTTGCTACGGCTGGGGCAAACACAACGTCCCGGCCGTGAGCAACGCTGCAAGGCGCCCCCTCGTTATTCCTGGCCCTCGGCCAATCCTCGCGCATCCCCTCTGATTTAACGCTCGCAGGCGGACGGCCTTATTGGCCGGTGACCGCTGCAGGCCTTCGTCCGCTGTTCGCCTTGCTGTCGCCCATGCGCCACAGCGTGGGGGCGGGTGTTTGATTGTCATCATCCTTAGGGTGTTGCATGCAGGGTGGAATGAGTAACGCCAGTCAGCAGAACGTCTGGGTCGCGGCGTTTCTGGCGATTGTGCTGAAGGCCATGGCGCTGCCGATGGCCGGTGCTTTTGGCGCGTTGAGCATTGAGCAGTTGCTGACGGGCAGCTTTTGCTCGGCGGGCAGCGTGCAGCAGGCCACGCTTGTGCTCGACAAACAGCAGCCATCCTCTGCGGGCAAGGCTGACCACGTCCATTGTTGCTGTTCTCAGACGCTTGAAGCCTTATTCATTCCGCCAGCGTCGATGGCGCTGATCGGTGTTATCGCGACGTCACCGCGGCCGTTCACGCAGTCATTGTTCTGGTTATCGCCCCGTGCCCGCTGGCCGTCGATCAACCCCCGAGCGTCTCCTGCTCGTCACGCATGACCGGCATTTTCTGCACACCCGAATCGGGTGTGCCCATGGTTAATGGTGACAGAGTAAGGAGCGCAACATGGCGCGTGGTATTGAAGGTTTGAATCGCCCATTGGGGAGGCTCATATGCGAGCGCTAGCGGTTCCGTCAGGCGCCTCGCGATTGGTCAGCAAGGCTTCCCGACTGGGGAAAAAAGGGGATTTTCTGCTGCCGTTTCCCGACTACCCCAGCAACGCACGCAGCTTCGTGCACCTGGATGCCCGTTTGCTGCCGTACTGGCACACGTTGTTCGATGTGTGCCCGGCGCTGCTTAAGCTCGACCCTCCGGATGGTCTGAATATCTTTCGTGGTTTCATGACCTGGGCGTACCGCAATCATCCGCCACTGAACTGGACGTATTACCTGAGCGTATGTCGTTGGCTGCTTGGCTCCAGCTACCGGGCACGGATCAACGATGCGCACATCGAGTCGTTCATGAGTGCTGCGGCGGCGCGTTGGATCACTACCGATGACAGTCTGGCGCGCGGGCTGGTCTTGGCCTGGCAAGGTTCAGCGCAAATGCTGTTCGACTGGAAGGTGGCCCCTCGTCCGATGCTCGCGCCCGATGTGGAGCAGGAAGAACTCCCTCCCGTGCCGTGGGACTTTGCCTGGTGCCCACTGACAGGTAAGGGCGGCACGGGGTTTCGCAGGTGGTTGCCGGTACCCTGAGTAGCGCTTGCCGGATACGTCGGTGGCGAGCCAGCCTGTCGGCTTTGTGCGACAGGCTGCCGCATCCCTGGCAGCCGCCCATAAAGCGGCTTGCCTGGGAGGCCCTGGCATGGCCTGGCCGTGGCGGGATGTCGCAGGTCAGCGCCAAGGCAGCCTCATGCTAGAGTCCTGGACGACGCGTTGATTGCTCTTGGCAGGGTACGCCGCGGCACTGAATGTCAGGGGGCTGTAATGACCCTGGCATTTTTTATGTTCCAGGAGCCACACCTGATGCGTTCATTAACGTTGAGTGTTGTTTTCGTCGTGCTGGCGTGGCTGGCAGGCTGCGCGGGCAACAAGCCGGAAACTGCAGATGTACAACCCGTGACCATTGGTTTTTCACTGCTGGCTGCTGGGCGGCCAGTGCACTGCGGGGCGATGTTCGGGCCTTTGGGGCACGATCAAAAACGCGTGTGGTTACATGATGCACGCTTCTATGTCCAAGACGTTGCATTGATCGATGAAACCGGGCGCCAAGTACCGCTGCGATTAAGCCTCAATGAGTGGCAAAACGCTCAGGTTGCCTTGCTCGACTTTGAGGACGGTACTGGCCATTGCAGTGGCGGTACGCCCGGCACCAACACCACGGTTGTGGGCACGGTACCTGCCGGGCACTACACCGGGCTGGTCTTTACAGTGGGCGTGCCAGAGGCCCTCAATCACACCAGCACTGAACTGCAAGGCCCGCCGCTGGACCTGGCCGCCATGGGCTGGAGTTGGCAGGTCGGGCGCAAGTTCGCCAAGATCGAGGTCGATCCCGAAGGAGGGGTGACCAGGGCCGATGGCTCGAAGGCCGCCACCTGGTATCTACACCTGGGCTCGACCGGTTGCACGGGCAACCCGGTTACCGGGGAGACCGTGTCTTGCCCGCATGGCAACCGTGTTTTATTACGCATGAAGGGCTTTGAGCCGAGTAAACAGGTGGTCACACTGGACCTGGCCACCCTGTTTCAAGGCAGCCAGCTGTCCAGGGATGAGGGTGGGGCCGTGGGTTGCATGAGTGGCCCCGACGATCCTGAATGCGTGGCGGTACTCGAACACCTGGGCGTGCCGCGGGAGTCAGGAGCACTATCTGCCTTCAGGGCACAGCCCAAGCCATGAGTGCGCGCCGGTTGGCGATGTGTCTGGGCGTGCTTGTCGGCAGCAGCGCAGCGCTGCCGGTGATGGCGCAAACGTGGTCATGGAACCTGCCTTCCCATGTGCCGGAGCCTCGGGTACCTGCAGATAATCCGATGTCGACGGCCAAAGTCGAGTTGGGGCGGTGGTTGTTCTTCGACACCCGGTTGTCTGCCGACGGCAGCCGCTCATGCGCCTCTTGCCACCATCCCGATCGGGCCTTTACCGATGGCCGTGCGCGCTCGGAGGGCATGGCCGGGCAGTTGACCCACCGAAATGCGCCCAGCCTGGCCAACAGTGCCTGGAATGCCACCTACAACTGGGCTGCGCCTGCGATCGTGTCGCTGGAGCGACAGATGGAAATACCGCTGTTTGGCGATGATCCGATCGAGATGGGTGTCAATGACAACAATCGCGCACAGATCCTTCAGCGCCTGCGTGACGATCCGCTGTACCTGCCCCTGTTCCGGCAGGCCTTTCCAGAGCAGGCAGCACCGCTGAGCATGGCCTCGATCATCAAGGCGATTTCAGCGTTCCAGCGCAGCATTGTCTCGGCGGACAGCCGCTATGACCGTTATCTGCAGGGTAAGCAGGCCCTGAGCGCCGCAGAGCAACGTGGCATGACGCTGTTTTTCGGTGAGCGAGCGGAATGCCATCACTGTCATGGCAGCTTCAATTTCAACGATCAGGTGGTACATGCCAGGAGCCGTGTGGTGGAAACGCCGTTTCACAACACCGGGCTCTACAACATCGACACCGCCGGTGGTTTCCCTTTTCCCAACCGCGGCCTGTACGAAAGCACCGGCAAGCCCGAGGACATGGGCGCCTTTCGTGCGCCTGGCTTGCGCAACGTAGCCGTCACCGGGCCTTACATGCACGATGGCAGCATCGCTAGCCTGGAGGAGGTGATCGACTTTTATTCTGCGGGCGGTAGGGTGATTCGTTTTGGCCCCAATCAGGGAGATGGACGGCTCAATCCGCACAAGAGCGGCCTGATAGCCAGGCTCGACCTCAGCGATGAGGAAAAGGGGGATCTACTGGCGTTTCTGCAGGCCCTGACGGATGAAACGCTGCTCAAAGACCCGCGCTTTTCCGACCCCTGGAAGCACAAGCACTGAGCCGTCATTGCCTGCGCAGGTTGCACTCAGCAGGACGTCCGGCCCGCGACAGTACGACGCAGCTCGTTTACGCACGGCTGCCGTGAGCGGTCAATAAACGTGAGGGCAGCAAGACGTCCGCGCGTGCTGGCCAACACGGCCAAGCCGTGCGGCGGGCTGTCGCAGTTTTAGCAGCAGGCCCTGAGGCACTAGAGTCGCGCCGTCCGTTGACAGGGTAGTCGCTGGCGCCATCCAGAGCGCTTTATCAGGGCTTTGTGGAGCATGTCGGACGGCTGCCGCCAGATTATCGAGCGAGCACCTTCATGGTTTTAAAACAACGTCCTGGCCCTGCGCCACTGGGCTGGTCCCTGGTATTGGTCAGTGTGTTCAGCAACGCTGCCGAGCAACCACTGGCCTTGCCGGAAACCACCGTCGTCGGCCAACGTGAGCCCGGCTATAAAGCCGAAACCGTCAGTGGATTCAATAAAACCCCGCTCAGCCCACGAGAGGTTCCTCAGTCGGTCAGTGTGGTGACGCGTCAGCAGATGGACGACCAGGGCATGGTCAGTGTCCCCGACGCCATGCAGCAAGTGACCGGCGTCACCCTCATCGCCAATGACACCTTGAGCTACCAGTATTTGTCCCGTGGTTATGCGTTGGGCGTGATGTACGACGGTGTGCCTTCCTACAACGGTATGACCCCTTCCAACCAGTTCGACCTGCCGCTGTACGAGCGCATCGAAGTGCTCCGGGGGCCTTCCGGCCTGCTGCAGGGCGCGGGTGAGCCTGGCGGTGTGGTCAATCTGGTCAAGAAACGGCCCCTGGATCATTTCGCCGCCAACTGGGCGCTCTCTGCCGGCTCCTGGGATACCTACCGCCGTGAGGGCGATATCAGCGGGCCGCTGAATGACAGCGGCAGCTTGCGCGGTCGCCTGGTGCTGTCGAGCGAGGATCGCCAGTACTTCTACGATCGAACCAGCAGTGACAAATGGTTGGGGATGGCCGCCCTTGCTTACGACCTGAATCCGCAGACCACACTGGACGTTTCCTACAGCACCCAAGAGCAGCAGGTGCAGGCGCCCTGGTCCGGGTTACCGGCATATGACCTGGTGGACGCCAAGGGGCACTACAGGTTGTTGGATGTGTCACGCTCAACCTTCCATGCCCCTGACTGGGGACGGCTGAGTTACGACACCCATGAGTGGTCGGCCAGCCTTGAACATCGTTTCGACAACGAATGGGTACTCAAGGGCGCGTTCAACCGGCGGGAACAGTACCAGAACTACAAGTACGCCTATGCCTCATCGGGCCTGGCGCCGCTGACCGATACCCTCCGCTACAGCAGCATGCAAGGTGCCTACAACTACACCCGCGAAGGCATGGACGTGTTCTTGAGTGGGCCGTTCGCGTTGCTGGGGCGTACCCACAACCTGCTGCTGGGGGCCAACGCTGAGGTGTACAACAGCCGTGGCCGCTCGGGGCGTGGTGTGGGGGGGAGCACAACCTTTGACGGGCTTGACGACCTGCCCGAACCGACGATTGCGTACACCTCGGGCAGAGAGAGTGAAACCGAACAGTACGGTCTCTATTCCCGGCTGAACATTAGCCTTGCCGATCCGTTGACGCTGGTGCTGGGGGCTCGCACCACGACCTTCCGCAGCCGTACCCGCGACGTTGCGCCATCCAATGCCACGGACTGGCGAGACGGAGCTGAAGCCGATCAGCAGGTCAGCCCTTACGGTGGCGTGCTGTACGAGTTGAACCCGAACATCACCCTGTACGCCAGCTATACCGACATTTTCGTACCGCAGACCCAACTGAAGGCGGATGGCAGTGTGCTCAAGCCGCGTGAAGGGCGCCAGTATGAAGTCGGCAGCAAAACCGAATGGCTGGAAGGGCGCCTGGGGCTGTCGTTGGCCTGGTTCAATTTGCGCGACGAGAACCGTGCCTACGCCGATCCGGCTTATCCAAACGACAACTACTACCTGAACGCCGGCGAAGTAGAGAGCGAGGGCTGGGAGCTGGAAGTCACTGGCAAGCCCGCCGCTGGGCTCGACCTGTCGGCAGGTTACACCCGCCTGGAGACGCGCTACCTGCAAGCCCGTGAGAACCAGGGGCGAACCTACTCGATCCAGACGCCCAAGGACCAGCTCAAGCTGTGGAGCAACTACCGCTTTGACGAGCAGAGCGCCCTGGCGGGGTTCAGTGTCGGCCTTGGAGTACTGGCCAATGGTGCCACACAGAGTTCCCGGGGCTGGCGCGACGAACTGGTGAACAGTGGTTATGCCGTGGTCAACGGCCGTATCGGCTACCAACTGGACAAGCAGCACAGCGTCGATCTGCACATCAACAACCTGCTGGACCGCACCTACTACGCCTCAGTCGGTACCCCCAATATCTACAACTTCTATGGTGAGCCGCGCAGTTTTACGCTGACCTTTAGAGGGGCGTACTGAGTGTGTGATGCAGGTTGATCTCGACAGGTGTAAAGGCCTGGGCGCAGAACCTGCCGTGGCCTGAAAAGCGGGCAGGGCGAGCGCCACTGCCCGTTTTACCGTTAGCGCGTTTCCGGCCTTGAACGGTCGGCCTCCATACCACCGAGCAACGCCTGCGCCAGCCCTTGAGCCTTATTGATCCGCCAGCAATTCCATCATTCGAGTGATGTCTTTGCGGCCCACCTTTGAGGCCGGTATAAACGCACAATAGGGGTGGCCAAGTGGGAGCGACACCGACGACAAGCTGATCAAACGCCCCGCATCCAGGTCAGCTCGAGCAATAAGTCTATGCCCGAGAGCAATACCAAGACCCAGGCGCGCCAGTGAAACCGACAAGCTGGACAGGCCGCATCGTACGCCCTGCTTCGGGTCGGGGTAGTGGTTGCTGGATATCAGCGAAAACCAATCGTGCCAGGTGGGGCCTGACGCATAGCTGGCACCCCAGTGGGTATGGATGAACAGGTTCTGGGGGATCTGCGAGAGGTCAAACTCGTCATTACCATGAGTCGACCAAAATTCAGGTGTACAGACCGGGACCACCTCATCGCGTACCAGGTGTATGGCCGTCACGCCAGGGTAATGGTAATCGCCGTAACTGACTCGAATGTCAATGTCATGACGGATCAGGTCTATCGGATCGTCTTCAACCCGGATATCAACCGCCAACTGCGGATAAGACTCCAGGAGTGTTGATAGCTTTGGTGCGAGCCAGGATTCTGCCAATGAAAAGGGAACGCTGACAACCAGTCGTCGTGAGTGCAAGTCCCCCTCCAAGATACGTGTTGTCATGGCGGCGATGTCGTTCAATGCACGGGAGGTCTGCGGATAGATGGCATGCCCGGCGTCTGTCAGCGTGATGCGGTTTCCGGTTCGCACAAAAAGTTTGCGCTCCAGGAAGTCTTCAAGGTGTTTGACTTGCTGGCTAACTGCAGCCGCGGATACGCCCAGTTCTTCAGCTGCCAATACGAAGCTGCCCATTCGTGCCGCAACCTCAAAAGCTTTGACGGCATTCAGCGGTGGTAGACGGCCCATGTTGCTCCCCTAGCAAAAGATTTTCTAATGGTAAGTTAACAATTACTGCCGTTGTGAGAAAGTTTTTCTCGCGGTACGTTCATGCCTCACTTACTAGGAGGTACCTATGCGAGACATTCTAGATTTGGAGCGCTATCCGCTGGATCAGGAAGGTAGCCCCGAATGGCAGGCGATGGTCGATCGAGCCGCTGTTGAGTTGCAAGAAACGGGGATGTTCAATCTGACGCAGCTGATGAAGCCGCAAGCCATCAAAAAGGCGGTGGCGGAAATCAAGCCCAAAATGGATAGTCAGTCTCACACGCACTCGCGTCGGCACAATATCTATTTTCTGCCCGACTTCAAGGAGCTGGATCCAAAACACCCGGCGCTACGTGAGGTCGAGTCGACCAATCACACGCTGTGTGCTGATCAGATTGAAAAAAGTATCGTGCTGGCTATTTACGAGTACCCACCACTGCTGCGTTTTATTGCGGCAGTGATGAAGAAACCATCACTTCACATGATGCAGGACCCTTTGGCGCGTGCCAATGTGATGAGCTACCGCGAAGGTGAGGCTTTGAACTGGCATTTTGATCGCAGTGAGTTCACCACTACCTTGCTGCTGCAGGAGCCATTCGAGGGCGGAAAATTCCAGTACCGGAGCAATCTGCGCTCGGCTGAGAACCCCAACTATGATGGCGTTGCAGCCGTTCTCGACGGACGCGACCCAGAGGTCAAAACCCTGACCCTGGAAGCTGGAACCTTGAATGTGTTCCGCGGTGTCAACGCCCTGCACCGAGTAACGCCTATCGAAGGTTCGCAGGAACGACTGATTGCCATTTTCTCTTACTACGAGAGGCAGGATGTGAAATTTAGCGAGGAAGAAAGCATCGGTTTTTACGGTCGCGCGTACTGATCAGTATTACCGGAAAGTGATGAATGGACTCCAGGTCGGCTTCTTGCGCTCATGTGAGAAGCCATGAGTTATACCATTCAACGTTGATTGCAACGGAGAACGCATATGACAACAATAAAAATCAAGGCGTTAACAAAACAGATCAAGTTTGCTCTGATCGGTGTCGCCTGGCTCTGCGCATCAGTGGCCGAGGCTAAAGAGTGGACCTCTGTCACTATCGCTACCGAAGCTGCTTATCCGCCTTGGAACATGACGCTTCCCGGAGGCGCCATCGGTGGTTTTGAGCCTGAGTTGATGGCCGATCTCTGTGCGCGCATGAAGCTCAAGTGCACCCTGCAAGCCCAGGATTGGGATGGGATGATCCCTAGCCTGCAGGCTGGCAAGTTCGACCTCATCATGGATGCCATTGTCATCACCCCCGAGCGCGAGAAAGTGATTGCCTTTTCTCGGCCCTATGCCGCGACCCAAGGTGTACTTGCTGCCAGCGATCCGGAGTTGATCGCCAAGGCAGGCGTAGCCGCAGATGTCGTCAAGCTCACCGGCGATGCCACGCTGGATAAACCCTTTATCGACAATCTACGGACATTGCTCAAGGGTAAAACCATCGGCATATCGTCCGGCACTGCCTATACCCAGTTCATCGAAACCAACTTCAAGGACATTGCCTCCATCCGTGAGTACAAGAAGTCCGATGAGCACGTTCTGGATTTGCAGGCCGGTCGTATTGATTTCAGTTTCGATGACGTGACCTTTTTCAGCTCGGTGCTGGACATGCCCGAGAACAAGTCGGTTTCCATGGTGGGTTCCAAGATCGGTGGCCCTATTTGGGGGCCGGGAGAGGCACTTGGCTTCCGTAAGGATACCCCTGAGTTAAAGGCAAAGTTCGACGAAGCATTAAGCGCTGCGTTGGCGGATGGCACGGTGAAGAGACTGACCGAAAAGTGGTTTAAGGCTGATATCACACCATAAGAAGATTGATACCGGGTCGGAAGTAGAGAGCTGTCCCCGCGCCTGCGGATAAACAGCCAGTCAATGCCGACCCCGTAACTCCGTAACGCGTCGTTGTGAGCCCGTTTATGGGCTTTCAACAAAAAAGAAGCGTTTCGATATAAAGGATACAGTTATGGATACCTTGCAGATGCTCAGTTTCGGTGACACCGGCTGGGGCCTGGCCTTGTCGAAGGCCATCGGCATGACGCTGTTACTGACGGTGGTGTCGCTGCTCGTCGGCGCAGTGTTCGGCAGCCTGGTCGCGGCAGCCAAACTGTCACGCCGATCTGGGCTGCGCTGGCTGGGTGACGCGTACCTGGTGCTGTTCAGAGGCGTTCCCGAGCTACTGGTGATTTACCTGTTCTACTTTGGCGGTGCCACCGTCGTTTCTGCTGTAGGTCACTGGTTCGGCGCCACGGGTTACATCGGCATGCCCCCCTTTCTGGTGGGCGCACTCGCGGTCGGACTGCTTTCCGGCTCTTACCAGGCTGAAGTCTATCGTGGCGCTTTCATGGCAGTCCCTCGAGGTGAACTGGAGGCGGCCCTGGCCATCGGCATGGGGCGATTCATGCGTTTCAAGCGCGTGTTGATCCCCCAAGTGATGCGTTATGCGCTCCCAGGTTTGGGCAATGTCTGGCAGATGACCCTGAAAGATTCAGCGCTGATTTCAGTCATTGGCCTGGTCGAGTTGATGCGTGCCAGCCTGATGGCAGCCGGTTCTACCCGTCAGTACTTTGCCTTCTACATCATTGGCGGCATCGGCTATCTGCTACTGACCGGATTGTCAGGGCGCATTTTCAATATCGCCGAGGCTCGGGTGCAGCGCACGCAGCGCCGCAGTCCTCTTCAGCACTGAGACAGGTGAGCCTCAAATGATCGATTTTGCATTTTTGCTCGATACACTACTGAAGTTGCTGTCGGCACTGCCCACCACGCTGACGTTGTTTTTCAGCTCCCTTTCGTTGGGCCTGTTGCTGTCATTCGGCATTGTCGGCATGCGTGTCAGCCGCTGCCCATTGCTCAGCTATCCAGCACGTTGCTACATCATGATCTTTCGTGGCACGCCGCTGATCATTCAGATGTATCTGATCTATTACGGTCTTGGGCAGTTTCCGGTGGTCCGCGAGAGTTTCGCTTGGGTTGTCCTGCGCTCACCTTATGGCTGTGCAGTCGTCTCACTGGCGCTGTGTACCGCTGGGTATACCGCAGAAATCATCCGCGGCGGTCTGCTCAGTATCCCCTATGGCCAGATCGAGGCGGGGCAAGCCATCGGTATGTCGCGCTTGGCGCTGTTGCGCAGGATCATCGCTCCGATCACGTTGCGCCAGGTTCTGCCAGCTTACTCCACGGAGGCGATCCTGATGCTCAAGGCCACCGCACTGGCCAGCTTGATTACCGTCTGGGATGTCACCGGTATCGCTCAACAGATCATTCAGCGGACCTACCGCACCATGGAGGTGTTCGCCTGTGCCGCGTTTATCTATCTGGTACTCAACTACCTCATCGTACGCGCCATGCGCTGGCTTGAGCATCGTCTGACGCCGCACCTGCGTGAGCGGCCAGTGCATATCCCAACGAAAGCCAAACTTGACGCCGGCAGCAATCCGAAATCCCTGCGGAGCTCACTATGAATACTCAGTCTATGGCCGCGTTGTCGGTCAGCAACATCCAGAAGTCTTATGGTCAAGCGCATGTGCTCAAGGGCATATCCCTGAATGCGCACAAGGGCGACGTTGTGTCGATTCTCGGTGCAAGCGGTTCGGGGAAAAGTACATTTTTGCGTTGCATCAATCTGCTCGAAACACCCGATGAGGGCAGTATTAGCCTCAATGGTGAAACCATTGAAATGAAGCGCCTGCGTGATGGTCGTCAAGTGCCCAGCAATACGCGCCAGGTTGAACAGATCCGCAGCCGTCTTGGCATGGTGTTTCAAAGCTTCAACTTGTGGTCGCACAGAAGCGTCATTGAGAACGTCATAGAAGGGCCTATGCGAGTACTCAAGCGCTCACGTGCCGAATGTGTTGAAGAGGCCGAGCAGTTACTGCAGAAGGTCGGGCTGTATGACCGACGCGATTACTACCCGGCCCATCTGTCCGGTGGTCAGCAACAACGCGTGGCGATTGCTCGGGCCCTCGCCATGAACCCTCAGGTCATGCTTTTTGATGAGCCGACTTCGGCACTTGATCCGGAGTTGGTGGGCGAGGTGCTCAAGGTCATGCGCGGGCTGGCGGAAGAAGGTCGCACGATGCTGGTGGTTACCCACGAGATGGGTTTTGCCCGTCACGTGTCCAATCGAGTCGTCTTCATGCAGAACGGTCATATCGACGCCCAAGGCACGCCAGCCGAGTTGTTCGAGGGGTTGCCCACCGAGCGCTTTCGCCAATTTGTAGCCAGCCACCAGTTAAGGAGTGCGGAATGAGCACTGCCACCCACTCATATCGCGTCAACAATGGCCCGGCATCAGCAGGCATCACGGCTGAGGACAGCCTGGGCGTAATCCTTGGCGATACCCCGTTGACCTGGCGAGAGATCGTCAGGGTTGCGCGCGATGGCGCACAATTGAGCCTAAGTGATTCAGCCTGGGCCCGTATCGATAACGCTCGCGCCATCGTCGATCACATCGTGGCACGGGGTGAGCGGGCCTATGGAATCAGCACCGGCCTTGGCGCACTCAGTAGCGTGAGACTGGAGGGCCCGCAACTGGCGCAGTTGTCGCGCAATACCCTGTTGAGCCATGCCTGTGGTGTCGGGGCGCCGCTAAAGGTTGAGCAAACGCGGGCCATCATCTGCGCGGCAATCAACAACTATGCCCATGGCCACTCAGGTATCAGCCGTAATGTAATAGAGGCGTTGATCGCATTACTCAACCAGCACATTACGCCAGTCGTGCCCTCTCAGGGCTCTGTCGGCTATTTGACTCACATGGCGCACGTTGGTGTCGCGTTGCTGGGCTTTGGCGAGGTTAGCTGGCAAGGGCGGTTGATGCCAGCGGAACAAGCGCTGTATCAGGCGGGCATGGCTAAACTGGAACTGACCGCCAAAGACGGGATCAGTTTGGTAAACGGCACGCCCTGCATGACCGGCTTGGCATGTTTGGGGTTGGCTGATGCGTTCAATCTGGCCGACTGGGCGGACGTCATCGGTGCGATGAGTTTCGAGGCACTCAAAGGGCAGATCGATGCGTTTGATGAGGCCGTCCTCGCACTGAAACCCCATCCTGGTGCTCAGCTCGTTGGTACCAGACTGCGCGCGCTGCTGGCAGGCAGTGAAGTGATTGCCAACAGTCGCGGAATTCGCACCCAGGATGCCTTGAGTATTCGCTCGATCCCCCAGATTCATGGGGCCTGTCGTGACCAACTGGCTCACGCCGAACAGCAGATCAATATCGAATTGGCTTCGGCGACTGACAATCCACTTGTTGTCGGAACACCGGACGACTATCGCGTTCTGTCTCAGGCCAACCCACACGGAGAATCTGTGGCGATGGCTGCCGACCTTTTGTGTATCGCAGTTGCAGAGCTTGCCGGGGTTGCAGAGCGACGTCTGGATCGTTTGATCAATCCTCTCATTAGTGGGCTGCCTCCTTTCCTGGTCAGCTTGCCCGGGGTGAACTCGGGAATGATGATCGCGCAATATGTCGCGGCTGCCTTGGTCGGAGAAAACAGACACCTCGCACAGCCTGCAGTGGTCGATAACTTTGTGACGTCTGCCCTGCAGGAAGACCACCTTAGCCTCGGTACCGGTGCAACCCTCAAGCTGCTCAAGGTTATCGACAATACGACCCAGGTACTCGCCATCGAATACCTTCTGGCGGCACAGGCCTTCGAGTTCCTCAAAGAACAACGATTCGGCGATGGCACCGGGGCTGCCTGGCGCCTCCTGCGCGAGCAGGTTCCGCCTTATGATGAGGACCGCTGGTTAGCACCCGATATTGAAAGTGCTGCGCGTTTGGTACGAAAGCATTCCGCATTAGACGCTGTTCTGGGTAACTGATTTTTAAAATTCAACTACAAACGTGGTGGTTTGTCATTGCTGATATTGCAGTGCATTAGTCTGCGCTGTTAATAAAGGGCTGGCCTATCGCGTGGCGGTATTCTGTTGTCGATAAAAAAGTAAGTGATCATAAAACAAGAATAAGGATTAATTGTCATGCAACTTAATAAGTGGCGCGTGTTGGCCTTGGCCATCGCTGCGGCAACAGTTCAGCACGCCTTTGCTTCAGAAGAAGTAACCTCTCTTGCTCCGGTCATGGAAGACTCCAGTCAAGCGAAGAGCAATGGCTTTGTTGAAGACAGCACGTTGCACCTGGAGAGCCGTAACGTTGCATTTTACAAGAACTATAAAAACACTGATCCAGGTACGCAGAATTACATCAACGAGTGGGGGCAGGCAGAGCTGCTGACGTTCACGTCGGGTTATTCCCAGGGTGTTATCGGTTTCGGCGTAGATGCCTTTGCTAATGGTGCTGTACGGCTCAATGGCGGTGGCGGTACCGGCGGCAGCCAGGTTTTTCCGACCAATGCAAGTCATTGTGATGACATTACCGGATCCTGCCAGGCGCAGGACGGCTATGGTATGGCCGGTGGCGCTGTCAAAATGCGCATATCTGAAACTGAACTTAAAGTCGGCACCCTGATGCCGCAAAGCCCTGTGTTTGGTACATGGGACGGCTATCTGATGCCGCAACATGCCAATGGCGGTTTGTTCAGCAGTCACGAAATAAAAAATCTTGCACTGCAGGGTGGTCGTTTTACTTCCGGCAACGCCGACAATAGCACCAATCATGATGGTAATTTGGGCACTGCCTATGGCTGGACACGGGTGGACAGCGCCACGTATGTTGGTGGCGATTATACCTTCAGCGATAATTTGTCAGGTGGTCTGCACGCCGCGAACTACGAAGACGTGTGGAATCAATACTACGCTGACCTTTATCATCATTTTAATATCAGCGATGGTCTGTCGCTTGCTACGAGCTTGAACTATTACAAGACGGATGACGCAGGCGACGCCAGAGCCGGCAAGATAAACAATGATGCGTACAGTATCGCCCTGAAACTTACGGCTGGCGCCCACAGCCTTACCGTTGCTCATCAGCGTATCAATGGCAACACGCCATTTGACTACCTGGGTATCAGTGGTCAAGGGGGAGAGCACCCGGGCAGCTATGTTGGTGCCGGTTCAATCTGGTTGGCGAACTCCTCGCAATGGGCCGACTTCAATGCACCAGGCGAAAAATCCTACAAGGTGCAATATGACCTCGATGCAGGCGCGCTGGGTGTTCCTGGGCTGAGCTTCATGGTCCGCTACGTTACCGGTAAAGATGCAGACGGTACGGGTGCGGATGCACATGGCGCCTACAGTTTTGAAAACACTATTCGTAACGGTGAAGAGTGGGAACGGGACGTCGAAGTTCATTACGTCGTTCAGGAAGGTGTCGCCAAGGATTTGTCGTTCAAAATTCGACAGGCGACCTACCGCGGTAATGAAGAAATAAGCCACAACTCCGGCGCTGATGAGGACGAAATTCGTATCATCACCTCGTATCCGCTGAATATCTTCTAATCAACATCTGTGTGCAGGCTGCTGTCAGGCCTGTTTGGTTTGAATGTGCACCTGTCGTTGTAACTGCGATCAAGAGAGTGCTCGTCTCTCGCGATGCGAGGCTCTCTTTGTTCGCTGCCCTTGAGGCTAAACGAAACTATCAAGATGACGCTTGGCCGTTGCCGGTTTAGTGCATTCCGGGCGTTTTCTGCTTGCGGGAGTTCAATCGGGTTGAGTATTAAACAGCGTTTAGTGGCGGTGTTTATCGCCATGGCTTGCGTGCCTGTACTGCTGATTGCTGCTTGGGTGATATTCGATCAGCGCCAGCAGGCAAAGGACATATTTGTTGAGAGCAGCAGTCGTGAAATTCGGCAGATTGACGGTGCCATGCAACTGTTTTTTGATGGCATTTCCCAGAATGTCTCTTATTTGGCAAATCTGGAGTTGGTTCGGACTGCAGATGGGCTGCTCAAATCATATCAAGGTTCTGCGCCTGAACGCTTGCCTCCCAGTGAGCGCGGGCAGGTGTTATTAAACATGTTCACAGCGTTTGCCAACACTCATCCTGCCTATGCTTTCATTACCTTGGGCTCTTCCGATGGTGGTGTTGCTTTTTGGCCCGACTCCCCGCTCAAAGATTATGACCCCAGAGTGCGGCCTTGGTATGAAGTAGCACTTGCCCATCCCGGAAAGCCTGTGCGCACTGAGGCGTACGAATGGAAAGAGGGAAATATCGCGTTAGTGGGTACGGTACAGGCGGTCGTCAATCCTGAGGGAAAGGTCAGCGGTGTACTGGACATCGATGTGTCACTCAAACAACTGACCGATCTGGTGCACAAGATCAAGATCGGTAGCACCGGGTATCTCATGCTGCTTGAGCGCGACGGAACAGTACTGGTGGATGCGAGCACTACCGAACATTCGTTCAAGTCGTTGGCGGAGCTTGGCTCTGAGTATGCGCCCCTGAACGTCGCCTCGGACGGGTACCTTGAGCTTGAGCTCGGTGGAAAGAGCTACATGGCCAACATAGTCAGTTCTCCTGGATTGGGGTGGCGCTTCGTCGGGCTGATTGAGAAAGAAGAAGTGCTGGCCGGGGCTCAGCGGCTAGCCTGGCACCTCAGCCTGGTAGCGACATTGTTAGTCATCGGCTTTGCACTCCTGGGGGCGACCCTCGCACGCCGCATAGTGGAGCCTATCCAAGGGGTCGTCTTGGGACTAGAAGGCATTGCCAACGGTGAGGGCGACCTGACCCGTTCGCTTCAGTGCGCAGGAAAGGATGAAACCGCCATACTCGCTCGCTGGTTCAACGCGTTCCTGGAAACGATCCGCCAGCTTGTGGTGCGCATCACCGGCGCGTCTGAGGTGTTAAACAAAACGTCCTCAAAAATGATGATGTTTGCGACGGATATGAATGATGCCGCCCAGCGGCAGAGAGAGTCGCTGGAGTTGGTATCGACGGCGTTTAACGAGATGGTGGCGACGGCAAACGACGTTGCCAAGGCGTGCGGCTCGGCGGTCAACTCTGCCGATGCAGGGCAGGGGCACGTTGTGGATGGTCAACGCCAGATTGCCGATGCCGCGTTGAGCGTCGAGCAGTTGAGTATCAGCCTGGGGCAGGCTGCCGATGCGTTGGAGCTGCTGAAACAGGACAGCCAGAACATTAACGCAATCCTCGATACGATTCGATCGATAGCCGATCAAACTAACCTGCTGGCTCTCAATGCTGCTATTGAGGCCGCTCGCGCCGGTGAGCAGGGGCGTGGATTTTCCGTCGTTGCGGACGAGGTGCGCGCCTTAGCCAGGCGCACAGCCGATTCGACGGGGCAGATTGGCGAAGTCCTGGGAGGACTTGTCGAGCGAACAAGCCGCGTTACTGGCCAAATGCAGCAAAGCCTTTTGCTATCGCAGGGAAGTGTCGAACGTATCGAGTCTGCCATGGCCAGCTTTCAAAGTATCCAGAGCGCGGTGGACGACATTCGGGACAGGAACGTACAGATCGCCACCGCAGCGGAGGAGCAACATCAAGTGTCAGAAGAGATCAATCGCCACATTGCGGAGGTCCTCGATGATGCGTTGCAGGTGGTCGATTTTGCTCAGAAGTCCCATTCAGAGTCTCGACAGCTCACGAACGTATCGGGTGAGCTCCAGACGTTGATCGGTCGATATCGGACCTGATCACCGTGGGGTGACTCCCGGCGTGCCTCCTGTTTCGCAAATCAATCAAATTTTCGTGTGGTTTCTGCGGGCGTTGAACGTCCGCTATTTCTTGCTTGAATGTACTTGTACATACAAGTATATATGTGAGTAGATGTGCAATGCCTTCCCCCGGTTTACTGTGGAGAAATGCACAGACGTCACTCCGTACTAATACCCCTACCAAGGAGCCTGGCATGACCAAATACCGTGACACCGAAATTCGCGCCCCGCGCGGCACTACGCTGACCGCCAAAAGCTGGCTGACCGAA
>JAEAMF010000347.1_pt1 | contig 64057 bp, 62 predicted proteins | sample 8958721 | NCBI WGS metagenome assembly JAEAMF01 (sample SAMN16933255, study PRJNA681124) | bioreactor sludge metagenome | isolation source: anaerobic bioreactor treating anionic surfactant - SDBS | place: India: Bengaluru | collected 2019-02-28
AGACGCTGCTGAATGAACATGGTCGCGCCCATGATGATCGGCAGGATAAAGAACGGATCCTTGATCGACAGGTCGGTAATCCAGAACATCCAAGGTGCCTGGCGCATTTCCACGCTTTCCAGCAACACCCAGTACAGCGAAAGGAAGACTGGCATCTGCACCAGGATCGGCAGGCAGCCGCCCAGCGGGTTGATCTTCTCTTTCTTGTACAGCTCCATCATGGCCTGCGACATTTTCTGCCGGTCATCGCCAAATTGTTCTTTCAGCGAAGCAAGCTTGGGTGCCACGGCACGCATGCGCGCCATCGAACGATAGCTGGCAGCCGACAGCGGGAAGAACAGTGCCTTGATCAGCATGGTCAGGACAATGATCGACCAGCCCCAGTTACCCAGGAGGCTGTGGATATGTTGCAGCAGCCAGAAAATTGGCTGGGCAATGAACCAGAGAATGCCGTAGTCGACGGTCAGTTCCAGGCCTGGGGACAACTCCTTGAGCTTGGACTGAATTTTCGGACCGGCATACAGCATGGTGCTGGTTTCGGCTTTACCACCTGCAGCGACTTCCAGTGTCGGGCCAGTGAAACCGATGATGTAGTTGCCTTGGCTGTCCTTGCGCGTCTGAACGATGTTGTTGTCAGACTTGTTCGGAATCCAGGCCGTCACGAAGTAGTGCTGCAGCCAGGCTACCCAACCACCAGACACATTTTCTTTCAGATTGCCCTTGTCGATGTCTTTCATCGACACTTTTTTGTACGGCTCTGCACTTGTCCACAGGGCAGCACCCAGGTAAGTGGCAGTACCGGTGGCAGTGCTCGAGGACGGATCCGAGCTGGCATCGCGCTTGAGCTGGGCAAACAGGTTGCCGCTCCAGGCCTGACCGCTCTGGTTGTCGATCAGGTAGCTGACCGTCAGGTCGTACTCACCGCGCTTGAGTGTAAAGCGCTTGATGTAGTTGACGCCGTTGTCGCTGAACTTCAGGTCGACGACCAGTTGATCCTGACCGTCGGCCAGTTGATAACTTTTCTGTTCGGTAGCGTACAGCGGGCGACCAGATGGACGAGCATCCGGGCCGTTGGTACCGGTCAGACCGCTCTGTGCCAGGTAAACGCGCTCGCCGCCGTTGTCGAACAGCTGGAACGGAATATCGGGATGGTCCTGACGGCGTGGGTATTTCGGCAGCATCAGCTGCGCGATATCACCGCCATTGGGATCGATAGCCAGATCAAGAACATCGGTCTTGACCCGAATCAGGTCTTTGCTGATGGCAACCGGGGCCAGTTCGGTCGAATTCGACTCGGGGTTGGCGCTCGGAACATCGGCACTGGCGGAATTGCTTGCGGCCCGCGCGGTGTCCGGCAACGCCGGCGCGGTGGCGGCGTTCTGGGTCGGCAAGGCTGCCTGTCCGTAGTCCTGGTTCCACTTAAGAACCATGACATAAGACACGATTGCCAGGGCGACGATCAGGATCGTGCGTTTAATATCCATGATTACTCGGCTATCGAAGAAGTACGGGAAGAAGAAGCGGGCGGAACCGGGTCGTATCCACCAGGGTTCCACGGATGGCAACGCCCCAGTCGACGAACGGTCAGCCAACTGCCACGCAGAAGACCATGAGACTCAATGGCTTCGAGTGCGTAGCAGGAGCAGGAGGGGTAGAAACGACAGTGATTGGCCATCAGAGGACTAATGGCGTAACGGTAAAACTGGATCGGAACGAGTACCAGTTTACGCATCTGGACTTTCTACCCCTACGGATTCGGTTGGCGCTGGAGCGGGCCGATTACGCGCAAGACGCTTCCAGAGCTTGCCAAAATGTTGGTGCAATTCTGGGTTTTCGATCTCGCCCAGGCCTTTGCGCGCAACGATAACGATATCCCAACCTGCCAATAAATCTTGGTGAAGGCGGAATGAGTCGCGCATCAATCGCTTGAGTCGATTTCGCTGAACGGAGAGCTTGACGCTCTTTTTTCCGATCACAAGCCCCAAGCGGGGATGATCCAGACCGTTCTCGCGGGCAAGGAGCAAAAGATTCTTGCCTGGAACCTTGCCGGTTGGGGAGTCGAAGACCGCTTTGAAATGTCGGGGGGTCAGCAGACGCTTTTCCCGACTGAAGTCCTGACTCACCACCTGTGCCGAATGATCAAACGGCCAGACGCTTACGGCCTTTGGCACGACGACGCGACAGAACGGCACGACCGTTCTTGGTGGCCATACGGGCACGGAAACCGTGAGTGCGAGCGCGCTTGATGGTGCTTGGTTGGAAAGTACGTTTCATGGCGTGTTACCTGGTTCGTCGACTACGGGCCGGAATGGCCCCCGTTTTAAGAGATCGGCGATTCTAGAGAAAGCAAGGCCATAGGTCAATTTCCAACCAGCTTTTCCTTATAGGTGGTCACGTGGGTGGGGGTTGGGTGTGAACGCGTCGAGGTACAGGGTTCAGACCTAAACATAAAAAAAGAGAGAGGAATTATTTAAAGCTTTTCTGTAAATCTTATAAAGCTTATGTGGAAGAATTCTGTGGATAAGGTTCTACAGGCCTCTATTTACATGGCGTACAGAGAAGTTAAACCTTGTCGGGAAGCGGTGCTCTGGCTGTGCCGAACGCTCGGAAAATCTGTGGATAAAAATACGAGTTATCAACATGCGAGTTATCAACAGATTTCGACCCGGACTTGTGCAAAGACCTCAGGTGCGGTTATCCACAGGGCTTATTCACACCCTCCAGCGTCATTTTGTTCACTAAGTTGCTGATCTATGACCACGCTCATCGCATCGGCATGTGGATAACTGCGCGGCCGGTCGGGTACAATGGCTGCTTGTTTTTGCCTCACCGGCTTTCAAACTCAGGGGATATCCGTGTCAGTGGAACTTTGGCAGCAGTGCGCAACACCTGGATCCGTCCGCTACAGGTCGAAGCCGAAGGCGACGAGTTGCGCGTGTATGCGCCCAACCGTTTCGTTCTCGATTGGGTCAATGAGAAGTACCTTGGGCGTCTGCTCGAACTGCTAGGCGAACAGGGCAACGGCATTGCGCCAGCGCTTTCCTTATTAATAGGCAGCAGACGCAGCTCTGCGCCTCGCGCTGCGCCCAATGCGCCGCTGGCGGCCGCTGTTGCCGCTTCCCAGGCGCAAGCCGCTCAAGTCGCCCCGCCGGTCGTTGAACCGATCGCTGCGCCGGTTGTGGCTCAAATCGAGGATGCGCCTTCACGCGATAGCTTCGATGCCATGGGGGAAAACAACGCCCCCCCTGCTTCTGGCGGCCGGGCCGAACAACGAACCGTGCAGGTTGAAGGTGCGTTGAAACACACCAGCTACCTGAACCGTACCTTTACCTTCGAGAACTTTGTCGAGGGTAAATCCAACCAGTTGGCCCGTGCGGCTGCCTGGCAAGTGGCCGACAACCCGAAACATGGCTATAACCCCCTCTTCCTTTATGGGGGCGTTGGCCTGGGTAAAACGCACTTGATGCACGCTGTGGGTAACCACCTGCTCAAGAAAAATCCGAATGCCAAGGTTGTCTACCTGCATTCCGAGCGTTTTGTTGCGGATATGGTGAAGGCACTGCAACTCAATGCCATCAACGAATTCAAGCGTTTCTACCGTTCGGTCGATGCGCTGCTGATCGATGACATTCAGTTCTTTGCCCGTAAAGAGCGTTCGCAGGAAGAGTTTTTCCACACCTTCAACGCCTTGCTTGAGGGTGGTCAGCAGGTCATTCTCACCAGTGACCGTTACCCGAAGGAAATCGAAGGCCTGGAAGAACGCCTGAAGTCTCGTTTCGGTTGGGGATTGACGGTTGCCGTCGAGCCACCGGAGTTGGAGACGCGGGTGGCGATCCTGATGAAGAAGGCCGATCAGGCCAAGGTCGATCTCCCGCACGATGCGGCGTTCTTTATCGCTCAGCGGATTCGTTCCAACGTCCGTGAACTTGAAGGTGCGCTCAAGCGGGTTATTGCCCATTCGCACTTCATGGGCCGTGACATCACCATTGAACTGATTCGGGAGTCGCTCAAGGATCTGCTGGCGCTGCAGGACAAACTGGTGAGTGTGGATAACATCCAGCGCACCGTTGCCGAGTACTACAAGATCAAGATCTCCGATCTGTTGTCCAAGCGGCGTTCCCGCTCGGTCGCGCGACCACGACAAGTGGCGATGGCGTTGTCCAAGGAACTGACCAACCACAGCTTGCCTGAAATTGGCGACGTATTTGGCGGTCGTGACCACACCACAGTGTTGCACGCGTGCCGCAAGATTAACGAACTCAAGGAATCCGACGCGGATATCCGCGAGGACTACAAGAACCTGCTGCGGACGCTGACAACGTGATGACTGTCAGCGCAGCTTATTAAAGGCAAGGGACTAGACCATGCATTTCACCATTCAACGCGAAGCCCTGTTGAAACCCCTGCAACTGGTCGCAGGCGTCGTCGAGCGCCGTCAGACCTTGCCGGTATTGTCCAACGTGCTGCTGGTTGTCCAAGGCCAACAACTGTCGCTTACCGGTACCGACCTGGAAGTGGAACTGGTTGGCCGTGTGCAATTGGAAGAGCCTGCCGAACCTGGCGAGATCACGGTACCTGCGCGCAAGCTGATGGACATCTGCAAAAGCCTGCCGAGCGATGCGCTGATCGACATCAAGGTCGATGAGCAAAAGCTGCTGGTCAAGGCGGGTCGCAGCCGCTTCACCCTGTCGACCCTGCCTGCCAACGATTTCCCGACAGTCGAGGAAGGCCCTGGTTCGCTGACCTGCACCCTGGAGCAAAGCAAACTGCGCCGATTGATCGAGCGTACCAGCTTTGCCATGGCGCAACAGGATGTTCGTTACTACCTCAACGGTATGCTGCTGGAAGTATCCACAGGCACACTGCGGGCCGTTGCTACCGATGGCCATCGCCTGGCAATGTGCTCGATGAGCGCAAACATCGATCAAGCAGATCGTCATCAGGTGATTGTGCCACGTAAGGGGATTCTTGAGCTGGCGCGTCTGCTGACCGAGCCTGAAGGCACTGTCAGCATTGTGCTTGGCCAACACCATATCCGTGCAACCACTGGCGAGTTCACGTTCACCTCGAAACTGGTCGATGGCAAGTTCCCGGACTACGAGCGCGTGCTGCCCAAGGGCGGTGACAAGCTGGTAGTGGGCGACCGTCAGGCACTGCGTGAAGCATTCAGCCGTACCGCAATTCTGTCCAACGAAAAGTACCGTGGTATTCGTCTGCAACTGGCCAATGCCCAGCTGAAGATTCAGGCGAACAACCCGGAGCAGGAAGAAGCGGAAGAGGAAATCAGCGTCGACTACAACGGCAGCTCGTTGGAAATCGGTTTCAACGTCAGCTACCTGTTGGACGTACTGGGTGTCATGACCACCGAGCAGGTTCGTCTGATTCTGTCTGACTCCAACAGCAGTGCCCTGCTGCAGGAAGCAGGCAATGACGATTCCGCATACGTCGTCATGCCGATGCGTCTGTAACCTTGTCTCGCATAGTCTAGATGTCCCTCAGTCGCGTTTCTGTCACCGCGGTGCGTAACCTGCACCCGGTGACATTCTCTCCCTCCCCCCGCATCAACATTCTGCATGGCGCCAACGGCAGCGGAAAAACCAGCGTTCTTGAAGCGATCCATTTGTTGGGTCTTGCCCGCTCCTTCCGCAGCACACGTTTGAACCCGGTTATTCAGTATGAACAGTTGGCCTGCACCGTGTTCGGTCAGGTTGAATTGGCCGAGGGTGGTTCAAGCAACTTGGGTATTTCCCGGGATCGCCAAGGGGAGTTCACTATTCGTATCGACGGGCAGAATGCCCGTAGCACGGCTCAATTGGCTGAAATTCTGCCGTTGCAATTGATCAATCCGGACAGCTTTCGCCTCCTGGAGGGCGCTCCTAAAATCCGCCGGCAGTTTCTCGATTGGGGGGTGTTCCACGTGGAACCTCGCTTCATGGGAACCTGGCAGCGACTGCAGAAGGCCCTGCGGCAGCGGAACTCATGGTTGCGGCATGGTACACTTGACCCAGTTTCGCAAGCGGCATGGGACCGGGAATTGTGCCTGGCCAGTGCGGAATTGGATGAATACCGCCGTACTTACATCAAAGCCTTGAAGCCGGTTTTCGAGCAAACCTTGAGTGAGTTGGTCGAGCTTGAAGGATTGACCCTCAGCTATTACCGCGGTTGGGACAAGGACCGGGAGCTTAGTGAAGTTCTCGCCAGCTCCCTGCAGCGGGATCAGCAAATGGGCCACACCCAGGCAGGGCCGCAACGTGCGGATCTGCGCTTGAGGCTAGGCGGGCATAACGCCGCGGAGATTCTCTCCCGGGGCCAGCAAAAGCTAGTGGTGTGCGCATTACGTATCGCCCAAGGCCATCTGGTCAGCCAGGCTCGGCGAGGTCAGTGTATTTATCTGGTGGATGACTTGCCGTCCGAGTTGGATGAGCAGCACCGCCACGCGCTTTGTCGTTTGTTGGAAGAATTACGCTGCCAGGTGTTCATCACCTGTGTAGATCACGAATTACTGAGGGACCATCGGGAGTGAAGGCATGAGCGAAAATCAAACGTACGACTCCTCCAGCATTAAAGTGCTGAAAGGGCTGGATGCCGTGCGCAAGCGTCCCGGTATGTACATTGGCGACACCGATGATGGTAGCGGCCTGCACCACATGGTGTTCGAGGTGGTCGATAACTCGATCGACGAAGCCCTCGCTGGCCACTGTGACGACATCACCGTAATCATTCACCCGGACGAGTCCATCACCGTCCGCGACAACGGCCGTGGTATCCCGGTCGATGTGCATAAAGAAGAAGGCGTCTCCGCCGCAGAGGTCATCATGACCGTTCTGCACGCTGGCGGTAAATTCGACGACAACTCCTATAAAGTCTCCGGTGGTCTGCACGGTGTGGGTGTTTCTGTAGTAAACGCCCTTTCTGAGCAACTGGTATTGACCGTTCGCCGCAGCGGCAAGATCTGGGAACAGATCTACGTTCATGGTGTTCCACAGGCACCGATGAAAATCGTTGGTGAAAGTGAAACGACTGGTACCCAGATCCACTTCAAGCCATCGGCTGAGACCTTCAAGAATATCCACTTCAGCTGGGACATCCTGGCCAAGCGTATTCGCGAACTGTCGTTCCTCAACTCGGGCGTCGGCATCCTGCTGAAGGATGAGCGCTCCGGTAAGGACGAACACTTCAAGTACGAAGGTGGTCTGCGCGCATTCGTTGAGTACCTGAACACCAACAAGACGCCGGTCAACCAGGTGTTCCACTTCAATGTCCAGCGTGAAGACGGTGTGGGTGTCGAGATTGCCCTGCAGTGGAACGACAGCTTCAACGAGAACCTGTTGTGCTTTACCAACAACATTCCACAGCGTGATGGCGGTACTCACCTGGTTGGTTTCCGATCGGCGCTGACCCGTAACCTGAACAACTACATCGAGCAGGAAGGTCTGGCCAAGAAGAACAAGGTCTCGACCACTGGCGACGATGCCCGTGAAGGTCTGACCGCGATCATCTCGGTCAAGGTTCCAGATCCGAAGTTCAGTTCCCAGACCAAAGACAAGCTGGTTTCTTCTGAAGTGAAGACGGCAGTGGAACAGGAGATGGGCAAGTACTTCTCCGACTTCCTGCTGGAGAACCCGAACGAAGCCAAGGCCGTTGTTGGCAAGATGATCGACGCGGCGCGTGCTCGTGAAGCAGCGCGTAAGGCACGGGAAATGACCCGCCGTAAAGGTGCGCTGGATATCGCCGGCCTGCCGGGCAAACTGGCTGACTGCCAGGAGAAGGACCCTGCCCTTTCCGAACTGTACCTGGTGGAGGGTGACTCCGCAGGTGGTTCGGCCAAGCAAGGCCGTAACCGCAAGACCCAGGCAATCCTGCCGCTCAAAGGTAAGATCCTCAACGTCGAGAAAGCACGTTTCGACAAGATGATCTCTTCCCAGGAAGTCGGCACGCTGATCACTGCGTTGGGTTGTGGTATCGGGCGCGACGAGTACAACATCGAAAAGCTGCGTTATCACAACATCATCATCATGACCGATGCTGACGTTGACGGTTCGCACATTCGTACCCTGCTGCTGACCTTCTTCTTCCGTCAGTTGCCGGAGCTGGTTGAGCGCGGCTATATCTACATTGCCCAGCCACCGCTGTACAAAGTGAAGAAAGGCAAGCAGGAGCAGTACATCAAGGACGACGAGGCCATGGAAGAGTACATGACCCAGTCGGCCCTCGAGGACGCAAGCCTGCACCTGAACGACTCGGCCCCGGGGATTTCCGGTGAGGCGCTGGAGCGTCTGGTCAACGAGTTCCGCACCGTGATGAAGACCCTCAAGCGTCTGTCGCGCCTGTACCCACAGGAGCTGACCGAGCACTTCATCTACCTGCCGGCGGTATCGCTTGAACAACTGTCTGACCATGCCGGGATGCAAGCCTGGCTGGCCAAGTTCGACGAGCGCCTGCGCACCAGCGAGAAGTCCGGCCTGGTCTACAAGGCCAGCCTGCGTGAAGATCGTGAGCGTAATGTCTGGCTGCCAGAAGTGGAAATCACCTCTCACGGCTTGGCCAGCTACGTGACCTTCAACCGTGACTTCTTTGGCAGTAACGACTACCGGACCGTTACCGCTCTGGGTTCGCAGTTGGTCACTCTGCTGGACGACGGCGCCTATGTTCAACGTGGCGAGCGCAAGAAGGCCGTCACCGAGTTCAAGGAAGCCCTTGACTGGCTGATGACTGAAAGCACCAAGCGCCACACCATCCAGCGCTACAAAGGGCTGGGCGAGATGAACCCGGACCAACTGTGGGAAACCACCATGGACCCAAGCGTGCGTCGCATGCTCAGGGTGACCATCGAAGACGCGATCGCTGCCGATCAGATCTTCAACACCTTGATGGGCGATGCGGTCGAGCCGCGTCGTGAGTTCATCGAGAGCAACGCACTGGCAGTGTCCAACCTGGACTTCTGATTAGCTGTAGGCTCTCAGAACCGGTGTATGGTCCCACAAAAAATGACCGGCCAAGCTCACTCTTTGGAGCTAGGTCGGTTAGCTGAAAAAGCCCGCGCAAGCGGGCTTTTTTACTCACACAGTCATCCGCTTCATTGGAAAACGAGTGCGACTGGATCAGCGCATCTCACCGGATCTGGCTCGTCTTCTTCAGCGTTTCCTCAGTCCTTCAGTTGCTTCTTCAGGTAGTAACGCTGGTGTCCAGGTGGGCAGTCTTCCAGCACGCCCATCACCTGATAGCCCTGCTTCTGATAGAAGTCAGGTGCTTGGAAGCTGTAGGTATAAAGAAAAACGCCCTGGCAGCCCCGGCGTCGTGCTTCTTCTTCTGCCCGCTTCAACAAGTTGCGGCCCAGGCCGTGGCTGCGCAGGGTGTCGTTCAACCAAAAATAGTCAATGTAGAGCCAGCCCATTCCACTGTGGCCGAATAGGCCGCCAACGACCTGGCCGCTGCTATCGCGGGCATAGAGCTGGAAATCCGCATAGGTATAGGGGCCAATCTGCCCCACATTGAAGTGTTCCAGGCCTTGGCGCACTACCGCCATGGCCTCGGCGTCAGCACCCAAGCTGAAGCTGTAAGTGTTATCCGTCATACACTCTCCTGTGTGGCGTTTTTGGGAAGAACAAATACTCTCATGGCTGCAAACGCTTGTGGTGATGAAACTCCCCTCCTCAACGTCTGCCGGTTGCCCGTGAGTACAAAGCAGATGATCTGCTAATCTCGTGAATAGTGACGTAAAAGGCCAATTCTCTGAATTGGCCTTTTTTGTGTGCGTTCGGAAATCAAATTCCCTCAGCACGCCTGCCAGGGAGGGTTTGCATTTTTGAGGTCAGGTGCTGCGAAAATGCAGCAGCGGGGGGCGTTTTCTCGCTGAGAGCCTTGGTCTTTCTGCTGCTTGAGGTTGGCATGCATTGTGCGCATCTAGCCCCGAGCCCATTTCCACTGTTCGGACGCACACATGTCGCTTATTCAAACCCTCGCTGATCGGGGTGCCCTACTTAGCTGCACGGTCTGTAAAAGTGGACGCATGACCAACGTCTCTTCGTCGTTGAGTGACCAACTCGGTTACTCACCGGTAGAGATGCAGAACTGCAGCATCGAAAGCATCTTCACTGCTGAATCCACGCACCTTCTGCGTAAACTGTTTTCCTGCCCGCCGGCAGATGAAAAGCTGAGCAGCCTGGCGCTTACGTTCATCCGTCACAGCACAAGCCTGTTTCCCGTGCTAGCCAGCGGCTTCCTCGAATGGCGTGACGCCGACGCTCCCAGTATTCACCTCGTGTTTATACCGCTGGGCTCGTTGAGTCACCGCTTGAGTGAACTGCAAAACGCCAACGAAGTCATGACCCAGATGCTCTACAGCGCCAAGGTGGCGTACTGGTGCATCGAGTTCGCTGAAGCGGTGGACATTACCCAGACACCCGATGAAGTCGTCCGTCAGGTGTTCGAAAACCGCTCTTACTGGCGCATGTGTAACCGTGCCATGGCGGATGTTTACGAGATGCCGGCGGACGTCGACTTTAATCAGCAGCCGGTGCGGCTTTACTGGCCGCGCAGCCCGGCCAACGAAGAGTTCGTAAGGCGCCTGGTGGAAACCGATTTTTGTGTCGACGGCGCGCTTTCGGTGGACCGCCGCCACGATGGTTCCCCTGCCTATGTGGAGAACGATGTCCGTGCCGCCATCCACGACGGTCGCCTGTTGCGTATGTGGGGCAGCATCCGTGACGTCAGCCAGGAGCTGCGTATGCAGCACGATGCTGAGCAGCGTATCGATGCCTTGCGCCGGGTCTTCGATGCGGTACCGGACGCTGTGCTGGTGATCGACGAAGAGTTGCAACCGCGGTGGCGTAACGCCGCCTTTGAGCAGGCCTTCGGTATCACCCAAGGTGCGAGCATCGCCCACGCCCTGCTCGACCGGTCACTGCCTGAACGCACCTGGCACAGTCTGCACTTGATCAATCTCAGTGGTCACCTGCAACTGTTCAATGTCCACTGCTCGCGCATCCTCATGCAAGAAGGCGTGGCCTGGAAGGTGGCAGTGCTGCGCGCGGCGGAGCGCACTATCCAGCACAACGGCGAGCTGCATCCATGATCGAGAAAAGTCTCTTGCCGCCCCTGAAGATGGGCATGCGATCTTCGGTCAATGTCAGCAGCGAAGTGCTTTCCGCGCTGTTGGAAACCCCTGCGCTGCACGCCCTGTTGGACAGCTTCAGTGAGGCAATCATCCTGTGCGATGGTGAGTCCCGTGTGCGCTTTCTCAATCTTGCCGCGGAGCGGGTGAATCGCCTGTCTCGAGAAGACGCAATCGGCTTGCCCAATGCCGAGTTCTTCCAGCGTTCGGCCGTGAGCTTCGATGATTTCCAGCAAGCTGTTGGACGTGGTGGTAACAGCGCTTTGACCCGCTCCCGCGATGGTCGCATGTTCCTCACCAGCACTCAGGCGGTTCCCACCGGCGCTTACGAAAAGCCCTATACGCTATTGGTGCAGCGCGATTTTGAAGGCCGTGAGAGCCCTCGTCGCACGTCGCAGCAGGCGTTCGCCCCTGCGGAAAATAATGGCCTTGGCGATCCACAGGACAACGCCTTGCACCTCTCGCCGCTGCTCTCCAGCATCGCCGACACTGGCGTACGTGCATTTCGCCGCCGCGCTCGCTTGCTTCTGCTGGGGGAGCCTGGTGTTGGCAAGACCGCCATTGCCCGGCATATCCACCGCGCTGCGGGGTGGGGCGACCGGCCCTTCATTCACGTCAACTGCGGCAGCATTCCGGAAAGCCTGTTTGAGTCGGAGATGTTCGGCTACGAGCGCGGCGCCTTCACGGGTGCCCTGCAGAGTGGCAAGCGTGGCTATATCGAAAGCGCCTCAGGGGGCACCCTGTTCCTTGATGAAATTGGCGAAATCCCTCTGCATGTCCAGGCCAAGCTGCTCAAGTTCCTTGAAGACGGCAGCATTCAGTCGGTCGGTTCGCCATTGAGCAAGACGGTACAAGTCCAGGTGATCGCCGCCACCAACAAGGACTTGCGGCGGCTGGTCGAGTCCGGCGAGTTCAGAGCCGACCTGTACTACCGCCTTGCTGTGCTGCCGGTGGAGATCCCGCCACTGCGCCAGCACCTGGAAGACCTGCCAGTGCTCATGGACATCCTGCTGATGCGCATCAACCGTGACCGCCAGCCCACGCTGCGGTTGTCCGGCGGGTGCCGTCAACGGCTCCTGAGCTATGACTATCCGGGCAACATCCGCGAGCTGGTGAATATTTTTGAGCGCTTGGCTGTGCTGGCTGATGACGAGGCCAGTGAACAGCATCTGCCACCGGAACTGCTGGGGCTTATCGCACCGATTTCCATCAGGCCAACGACTCCACGCCAGGAGACGGATACAGAGCTGCCAGCCGACGACGAACTGGGCGAAAGCCTCAAGGCGCAGGTTCAGCGCTATGAGCGCCAGCTCATTCTCCAGGCAGTCCAGAGCCAAGGCAGCAAACGCAAGGCAGCCCAGCAACTGGGCATTGATATCGGTACCCTGATTCGCAAGCTGCAACGCGATTGATTTTCCCGGCACAGGGATGTGCCGTCTGCTGCAATTTTCCCCCTCCGCCGCCTCCCATACCGCTGCAAGAATGCCTACGGCACACGCTATTTTTGCCTACGTTCGTGCCTGCGAATAATAAAAATCCATAAATTTCAGTGACTTAAAAATTGGCACAGCATGTGCAATATCAGCCTGCAACCCATCCAGCTGATGGGTCATTGCATCGATGCTGAATGCCCTATCGGGCATTGGCGGTCCTGGAGGTAAAACAACAATGCTGATCACAGGTATCAAGAGTCGGCCGGTCTATGACCAACTGCGCCCCCTGCCGGGTGGAATCCGCCACCTCGTCGCAGGCCAGGGTAGTGGTGGCCGCGCCATGCTGCGTCTGCTGGATGAAATGTCCGAGCAAGGCATGCAGACCACTCTGCTCTATTCACAGGAATCCTTCTCCGGCCTGGACTACCTCGCCGAACTGCAGCAGCGGCAGGTCGCCGAGCTGCGTGTGTACCCCAGCAATCATGAGTTGGTGGCGGATCTGGAGCGCATCCTGGGCAATGCCCGCATGGGCACCCGGCTCTACCTTTCGGGCTCGGAGAGCTTCATCGGTACCGCCATGCAGGTGGCCACCCACTACGACATGAACAGTGACGAGGTGCTCCGCGAGCATGCCGGGTCGTTCGTCCGTCGTATCTGGTGCGTGCACTGCGACAGCTACACCGAGAACGTCACCCAGCGCGTGTTCCAGTGCCCTGGCTGCAACGCAATGTTGGTGGTGCGTGACCATTATTCCCGCCGTCTCGCCGCCTTCCAGGCCGTGAAGGCCGACGCCGAAGTCCCCGGCGAATTGCCAGAAGCAGAGGAGCTCGACACATGAGCTTGAGCAACGGAACCCTGAGTGTGCGGGTTGCCCGCATCGAAGCCGTCACACCGGAAATCAAGCGGTTTACCCTGGTGGCCACCGATGGCGCGCACCTGCCGCCCTTCTCGGGCGGCAGCAACGTGGTGGTGTTGATCCCTCACGAAAACGGCACCTACCGCAATGCCTACTCGCTGATGAGTTCGCCGTACGACTCCAGTGCCTACCAGATCGCCGTGCGCCGTGTTGACGAAGGGCGTGGCGGTTCACTGCGGATGCACGAAGCCGTGAACGAAGGTGATGTGCTGGAAATCCTGCGCCCGGTGAACCTGTTCCCGCTGAGCAAGCATGCTCGTCTGCACCTGTTCATCGCCGGTGGTGTCGGCATTACCCCGGTCTGTTCGCAACTGGCCGAACTGCGTCTGCGTGGCACGCCGTTCGAGGTGCATTTGGCCGTACGCGGTGCCGAGCACGCACGCTTGGGCGAAGAGCTGGTGCGCGAGTATGGCGATGCTGTACGCCTGTATCGCAACGATATCGGCCAGCGCCTGGATATCTCGGTTGTCGTCGCCGCTCGCCCGCTGGGCAGCCACCTGTATGTGTGCGGCCCTGAATCCATGATCCAGGATGCCATCGACAGTGCCCATGCCCAAGGCTGGACCGGTAGCCACATTCACTACGAGCGCTTTCTAGAACAAGGCAGTGTCGGCGAGGCCTTCAGCGTTACCTTGGCGCGCAGCGGCGCGACCATCGAAGTGTCGCCTGACCAGAGCCTGCTGGAAGCCGCTGAAGCGGCCGGCCACTCGATTCCTTACCTGTGCCGTGGCGGCGCCTGCGGTGAGTGCGAAACCCGCGTGCTCGAACTCGACGGCGAAATCGTCCACACCGACGACTGGCTGTCCGACGAAGACAAGGCCGCCAACACAAAAATCATGCCCTGCGTGTCGCGTGCCAAGTGCTCGCGGCTGGTCATCGACTGCTGAACGGAGAACCACCATGACCATCCAGTTCCGACCCGACGAAACCTACCGCGACGACTACACCTACGCGAACAGCCCCGAGTGCATCGCCCGTGCGCCCTTCCCCTTCCCGGACGACGAGTACATGTACTCAATGAACCTGGAGCCTCACGTGTCGGTGGGCGACGGTGCGCTGAAGGCCGTCTTCGACATCGATGAGCACTACATCAGCGAGTGCCGTGACCGTGCGATCACGCTGGAGAAAGATCCGGGCATGCACTACGTGTCGGCGCCGCACATGATGGAAGCGCAGTGGGACCTGCTCGAGCTGATCATGGAGTCCTACGCCAGCGACTACCCCGAGTACTTCACGCTGGAGAAGGACGGCACTCGCTGGCACTGGACCAACACGCTGCTGAACATCGATGACACCTTTACCTTCGGTGATCCGTCCACCTTGCCCTATGAGCCAATGGAGTACATCACCCGCCAGGCTCAGGGCGATTGGGTACTGCAGGAAGAGCGTGACGGCACCCTCTACTGGGGCGCCGGTATCGCTACCCAGCGCGCCGACTACTCGCTGCGTTTCAACCTCGGCATGGCCTGGCACGAATTTCACGGCCCGGTGCCGCTGCTGAAGGAAACCGGCATGCTCGACCGTGCGCTGAAGTTCCTTCTGCGTCTGCGCTGCGGCCATCCGGTACGCCGCCTGAACTGGTCGCTGACGGTCAATCCGCGGCTCGACGTCTCTGCCGAAAGCCTGCCGGACTGGGCGCCGGACCGCACCATGGTCACCGCCGAGAACGCCGGCAAACTGGTTTATCTGCGCATTGAACTGCAACCCCTGCACCGCCTGCCGCGCAGCAACGCCATCGTCTTCCCGATTCGCACTTACCTGCTGAACCTGGAAGACATCGCCACCAACCCAGCCTGGGCCAAGCGCATGCACCGCGTGCTCAAGTCCCTGAATCAGGAACTGGTGGACTACAAGGGCTTCACCCGGTACCGCGATGCCGCCGTTGAATGGCTCTCGCAGTTTGACGACGGCCAAGATGAGGAGGTGGCCAAGGCTGGATAAGTGCCCATCACGCTTCACCCATAACAATAAAGGCTCTTCGATGAGCACCGGCGGGCAGCGACCCGCCGCCATGCAAACGACTGCCATTCAAATGAGGAAAACAATATGAGTGGGTCTTCTGCGGCAAGTGCAACCGCTTCTCTCGATCAGGACGCCGAGCAACTGCGTGCGCTCGGCTACAGCTCCAACTTCAACCGTAGTATGAGCCTGTGGGAAAACTTCTCCCTGGGCTTCACTTATCTGTCGCCGGTGGTCGGCGTCTACACCCTGTTCGGCCTCTGCCTCGCGGCAGGTGGTCCGCCGATGTTCTGGTCTTACCTGCTGATTGGCCTCGGCCAGATGCTGGTGTGTCTGGTGTTCGGTGAGGTGGTGTCGCAGTTCCCCATCTCTGGTGGCGTCTACCCTTGGGCGCGACGCCTGGTCGGCAAGCGCTGGGCCTGGATGGTGGGTTGGGTCTATGCCTGGGCGCTGTGCGCCACCATCGCCGGTGTCGCCGTCGGTGCGGGCCCTTACATGGCTGCCATGCTTGGTTTTGACGCCAGCTCAAACGCCAACATTTATATCGCCCTCGGCCTGATTCTGATGTCTACCGCACTCAACCTGGTAGGCACCAAGCTGCTCGCCCGAGTGGCCATGTTCGGCTTCCTCTGTGAACTGGTGGGCGCCATTCTGGTGGGGGGCTACCTGTTGATCTTCGAGCGTCACCAACCGATCAGCGTGCTGTTCAACACCTTTGAGCTCAACGTCAACGGCTCCTACCTGCCAGCCTTCCTCGCGGCCTCCCTGGCGGGCCTGTTCCAGTACTACGGCTTCGAGGCCTGCGGTGACGTGGCGGAAGAAACCCCCAACCCCGGCAAGCGCATCCCCAAGGCCATGCGCATGACCATCTACATTGGTGGTGCTGCGGCCATGTTCGCCTGCCTGGCGCTGATTCTGGCAGTCCCGGACATGCAGAAAGTGATCGCTGGCGAAGATACCGACCCGGTTGCCACCATCCTCGCCAATGCCTTCGGCCCGGTAGGTTCGAAACTGGTGATGGCGGTAGTGATGGTCTCCTTCATCTCTTGTGTACTGAGCCTGCAAGCTGCTGCCAGCCGTTTGCTGTTCTCCTACGCACGTGACGAGATGATCGTTGGCAGCAACCTGCTGAAGCGCTTGTCCGCTAACCATGTACCGTCGTTCGCGCTGGTCGTGAGCGGCGTGATGCCGGCGTGTATTGTCTGCCTTGGCCTGTTCATGGCCGATGCCGTGGCAACCATCGTCGGCTTTGCCGCCATTGGCATCTATGTGGCGTTCCAGTTGATTGTGATCGCTGCACTGATCGCCCGTGGCAAGGGCTGGCGCCCGAGCGGCCAGTTCAGCCTCGGTGGCTGGGGGCTGTTGGTGAACATCGCCGCGCTGATCTACGGTGTTGGCGCCATCATCAATATGGTCTGGCCGCGCAGTCCTGATGCGGCCTGGTACATCAACTACTCGATGATTCTGACCACGGTGGTGGTGATGGGCGCAGGCTTCCTCTACATGCTGCTGGCCAAGCCCTATGACAAAGGTACGGCCCCGGCCGGCGACGCCTGGAAGTTCTCCAAGCCTCTGCCCAAGGCCGCCAACGTTGCTGGCGTGCCAGTGCGTTAAGCCAACGCCTTTATCAAACCTCCCTACTCATGCTGCCCCCCTTCTCCTTTCAGGGAGAAGGGGCTAAGGCTACCGAAGGACTGAATCATGCAAACCAAACTCCTGATCAACGGCCAACTTGTTGTTGGCGAAGGCCCCAGCATCGCCGTGCTCAACCCGTCCTTGGGGACCGCTCTGGTGGAAATCCCTGAGGCTAGCGCGGCCCAGGTCGATGCTGCCGTGCGCGCCGCCGATGATGCCTTTGCGCTGTGGTCTCAGACTTCGCCGAAGGACCGTTCCACCCTGTTGCTCAAGCTCGCCGATGCCATTGACGCCCATGCCGAGGAACTTGCCCGCCTGGAGTCGCAGAACTGCGGTAAACCCTTTACCGCTGCCTTGAACGACGAGCTGCCGGCTATCGCCGACGTGTTTCGCTTCTTCGCCGGCGCCAGCCGCTGCATGAGCGGTTCGGCAGCAGGCGAGTACCTGCCCGGTCATACCTCCATGATCCGCCGCGACCCGGTGGGCGTGGTTGCCTCCATCGCACCGTGGAACTACCCGCTGATGATGGCTGCCTGGAAGCTGGGCCCAGCCCTGGCCGCCGGCAACACCGTGGTGCTCAAGCCTTCGGAACAGACGCCGTTGACCGCGCTGAAGCTCGCTGAGTTCATCGCCGACATTTTCCCCGCTGGCGTGGTGAACATGGTGTTCGGCCGTGGGCCGAGTGTTGGCGAGCCGCTGGTCACCCACCCTAGGGTGCGTATGGTCTCGCTGACCGGCTCGGTCGCCACCGGCTCGCGGATCATCAGTAGCACTGCCGATAGTGTGAAACGCATGCACATGGAGCTGGGCGGCAAGGCGCCGGTCATCATCTTCGATGATGCTGATATCGACGCCGCCGTAGAAGGCATCCGTACATTCGGCTTCTACAATGCCGGCCAGGACTGCACCGCCGCCTGCCGCATTTATGCACAGAAAGGTATCTACGAGCAGTTCGTGGCCAAGCTTGGCGAAGCGGTGGGCAGCATCCAGCCGGGCCTGCAGGACGACCCGGCCACCGAACTCGGCCCGCTGATTACCGAGCAACACCTGGAGCGCGTTGAAGGCTTTGTCCAGCGCGCCAGCGCCTTGCCGCACATTCAGGTGGTCACCGGTGGTCATCGCGTCGACGGCCCTGGCTTCTTCTTTCAACCCACCGTGCTTGCGGGCGCTCGCCAAGAGGATGAAATCGTCCGTCGCGAGGTGTTCGGCCCCGTGGTTTCGGTTACGGTCTTCGATGATGAAGAGCAAGTGCTGGGTTGGGCCAACGATTCGGACTACGGCCTGGCTTCGTCGGTCTGGACGTCGGATGTCGGTCGCGCCCATCGCCTGTCTGCGCGCCTGCAATATGGCTGCACCTGGGTGAATACGCATTTCATGCTGACCAGTGAAATGCCTCACGGTGGGGTCAAACACTCTGGCTACGGTAAGGACATGTCCATGTATGGGCTGGAGGACTACACCGCTGTACGCCATGTGATGTTCAAGCACTGATTGAACTGGTGGTATCGATAGTGGCCAGCAATGAGGTTGCTGGCCGCTTTCCTTCGTAATTCCGATCTGGAGTGAAGATCATGCAAACAGCATTATCGAGTGCCTGGCATGTTCTCTTGGCCCTCTGGGCTGACCAAGCATTGGTGGCCTGCTGACCATGATGTTGGCAGTGACAAGCAACGTGGCGGCGTGCTGCACATTGCCGCCGCTTTCGTCACAGACGTAATGCGACCTCTGCAAAACACCCTGTGTTCAAACTGTTTTGGGGCAGGTTGTAGATACGAGGGCGGTTGCCGCGAAGCGATTGTTCCATTTCTCTAAAGAATGCTTTGCCAACATTGGCATTTATCTAAAAGTTCAGCGGAATAGACTGTACACAGCTTCCAAACAAAGCCGCGAAACGCAGAATACAAAGGGTGTAAGCAAACGACCCTGCCACGTTTCGCAGAGCCTTCAGCCTTACCGATTCCGACTGAAGACGTAGATCGTTTGCATCGTTGGGACACTGTAAAAATGAAACTGTTTACCGCTCTGGTTACCACTGCTTGTGTAATGATCGGCACTCAAATGGCATTCGCTGCCGAAGCACCTGCAGTAGAGCAATACACGTACGGTAGCCACCCTGATATTGCCCACGTGATCCACCAGGATCGTATCCCTGATGTGTGTGGTGTGGTGCAGATGAAAATGACCTACGAAGACCACCAGGGCCAGGTACACACCATGCAGTACGCTGCAATGGGTAACGGTTGCTTTGACAACTAATTGAGTCCCCCGCAAACCCTGAGTTGTTTGCGTACAAGCAGGATCATAAAACGCCCCGGTTCAAGGGGCGTTTTTTACTTCGTCAGGAAAACCAAAACGTCTTCAGGTGTGCAGCGATGACGGCTATTACTTCTGGCTCATCCATTCGGTATTAAAGTCTCGCGAATAAAAGAAACCCAGCGCCCGTGGCTTTTTGTCGCCCTGACCCAGGACGATGAACAGTGACGAGGCATAGGGCGGCTTTTCAGGGGCATGCACATTCAAGTGCTTTTCTATTTCCCGAATGCAATCGCTGTGTGTAACCAGAATCAGGTTGTGTCCTGGGCGTTTAGTTTCAAGCGCGGTCTTAAGCATGATGCCTTTGCAGGCGGCGAGCCACTGCTGCGGCTCGACATCATGGTTAAACATGAAGTTCGCGGTTTGCCGGGTTCTTGTCAGGGGGCTGGTAAAGATATCAGCCTGGTCCAGGCCGAGTGTTTGATAATGCTTGCCCAACTTTACGGCGATGTCTTTGCCGCGTTTGGTGATGCCATCTGGGGCATCCAGGCACGGCGCACTGGACAGGTCGCAGCGTTCCGCATGGCGAATCACGACAATAGCGTCACCACTGGCCCATGCCGATTTTAGCGGGGCCAGTTGTGCAGCGTTGCTCTGGGCAAGATTGGTCAGCCGGGGGGTTCTGAATAGAAAGTACGAACCGACAATTACGAGCACGACTGCAAGTACAGTGATAAGCACGTTTCTTGCGCGCTGGTTCGACCCTGTGAAAGACAACGACATAAAGCGGGACCCCATCAAGAGCTAGGCAGATTCAGCCAAGATCTTGCCCGAGGGACCGTGAAGAAACTGTTGTCTCGGCAACTGAAAATCAAGGAATGGTGTTATTGATTTTCTCGCACAGGGTTAAGGGCCGGCATGCCCGGCGCGGCTCACAGCCCCAACTCGCGCAAGCGCCGATACAGCGTTCGCTCACTCATTCCCAACTGTTGGGCCAATTCACTGCGCGAACCTTCAAAGGCTTGGAGTGCTTGTGCCAGTTGGCCAAGGTGATCCTTTTTCCGTCGCTGCGATTGCCCTGCCGTGGCATTGTCAGGTTTCACATCGTCGGGTAAGTGCTCTGCCCTGATGAGGCCATCGTCGGCAAACAAGCGAGCGCGTTCGAGGATGTTTCTCAGCTCGCGAATGTTCCCCGGGTAGGTGTGCAGGCTGAGCCAGTGCATGGCCTGCGGATCTACCCGCGGCGCCTGGGCGCCGGCCATGCGTTGCAACAGGCTGTCGATCAACAGCGGCAGGTCCTCTACCCGCTCGCGCAATGACGGCAGGCGGATCGGAAAGGCACTGATCCGGTAGTAGAGGTCTTCACGGAAGGTGCCGTTGGCAACCATTTCCTTGAGGGGTTTGTGGGTGGCCGAGATCAGGCGGAAGTCCGAGTGAACAGTACGCAGGCTGCCCACCGGGCGGAAGCTGCCTGACTCGATCAGACGCAACAGCTTCACTTGCATTGCCAGTGGTACTTCACCGATCTCATCGAGAAACAGGGTACCGCCATGTGCGGCTTCCGCCAGACCGATCTTGCGTTGCAGAGCGCCGGTAAAGGCGCCCTTTTCATAGCCGAACAGCTCGCTTTCGAACAGTGATTCGGTCAGGCCGGTGCAGTCAACGACCACCAGCGGGCCGTTGGCGCGTGGGCCACTCAGATGCAGCGCACGTGCGAACAGCTCTTTGCCCGTGCCGGACTCACCTTGCAGCAGTACCGGAATCTGTGACGGTGCCGCACGTTGCAGGCTGGCCAGTGCCTGCTTGAACGCTGGCGCCCGGCCAACCAGGCCATGTTGCTGGGGTTGAGCCGAGGCCACGGTGATGCTGGTCAGGCGCTCGACGAACGCGACCACCTCACCCTGCTCATCGAGGATCGGCCGTAGTTCCACATCGACATGTTCCGGACCACGCGGCGTGTGGTGAATATGCAGCATCCGCTCGGGCACACGGCTTTCTCTCGCCTTGCGCATCGGGCAATGCTCGCCGGCCTGATCGCAGGGTACGGCGTAGTGATGGGAGACCTGGTGGCACTTCGCGCCAAGGGTTGATTGGCCTTCTACGCCGAACTGACGTTGGTACGCACTGTTGGCAGCAAGGATGTTGTAGTGAGTATCCAGCACGATGGTGGGCTGAGGGTCATGTTCGAGGTATGACACCAGCGCCTGAACGGCGGGGATTTTCGGGGCAACGGTAATCAACTGAGACATGGCGACACCTGGGCAATCACACCAAGAGCTTACCCGAAGGCGACGAAGACTGCCAAAAACTGCCAGGTACTGCCACATCACTGCCAAATGGCGCGGCAGTCTGTTCGCTGAGGTACAGCCAGGCCCTGTAAACGCGGGGGCTACGCCTTTCCCGACCGATGGCACATATCTTGATGACAGCCCTGCGACTGCCAGCTATGCCTTACGTTGGCATCAATGGATTTATCGGGAGAAGGTCATGATCATTGGCGGCAACCTGTATGTGGAAGCACTGTTCGACAGCGCGACCTGGACCATCAGTTATCTGGTGATGGATCGCGACAGCGGACACTGTGCACTGATCGACAGTGTGCTGGACTACGATCCCAAGTCTGGCCGTACCGATACGTGCTCGGCGGACAAACTGATTGCGCGGGTGACCGAGTTGGGTGCCAAGGTGCAATGGATTCTGGAAACCCATGTGCATGCTGATCACCTGTCGGCGGCGGCGTACCTGAAAGAGAAGCTCGGTGGGCAGGTCGCCATTGGCAGCCATATCACCCAAGTGCAGAAAGTCTTCGGTGCGCTGTTCAATGCCGATAGTCGATTCGCCCGTGACGGCAGTCAGTTCGACGTGCTCTTTGAGGACGGTAGCGAATTCCTGATTGGCGGCTTGCGTGCGCGGGCCATGCATACCCCAGGTCATACCCCGGCCTGCATGACGTACATCGTTGAAGCGGGCGGTGAAATTGCAGCGTTCGTCGGCGATACCTTGTTCATGCCTGACTACGGCACTGCGCGGTGTGATTTCCCCGGTGCAGACGCAGGCACGTTGTACCGCTCGATCAAGCGCATCCTTGCCCTGCCTGACCATACCCGGCTGTTCATGTGCCACGACTACCTGCCAGGCGGTCGCGAGCTGCGTTACATGACCACGGTCGCCGAGCAGCGGGAGAACAACATTCATGTGCATGCAGGTATCAGCGAAGAGGCGTTCGTGGCGATGCGCAAAGCCCGCGACGCGACGCTGGAGATGCCGGTGCTGATCCTGCCCTCGGTGCAGGTCAACATGCGCAGCGGTCAGTTGCCCGAGCCTGAAGACAACGGCGTGCGCTACTTGAAGATCCCGCTCAACGCCATCTGATTCCGGCGCGACAGAATTATTATTTAGGAAACACTGCCATGCTTGCTCAATCATCTTCAACGTCGCCCGCCTGTGCGCACCACAAAGTCCTGATCATCGGTGCCGGCGCAGCAGGCCTTGCCACTGCCTCCAGCCTGATGGCACGCGATTCGTCCCTCGATGTGGCAATCATTGATCCGGCCGAGGTTCATTACTACCAGCCTGGCTGGACGCTGGTCGGAGCTGGCGTGTTCCAGCCCAAGAGCACGGTGCGTAGTATGGCCTCGGCTATTCCCAAGGGCGTGACCTGGATCAAGGGTGCCGCACAGTTCTTCGACCCTCAGGCGCAGACGGTGCAGTTGGAGGATGGTCGGCTGATCAGTTATGCACAACTGGTTGTCTGTCCGGGCCTCAAGCTTGACTGGGATGCGATTGAAGGCCTGAGTGAAACCTTGGGGCGCAATGGTGTGACCTCCAACTACCGTTATGACCTGGCGCCTTACACCTGGCAGCTGGTTCAGCAGTTGGAGAAAGGCAAGGCCCTGTTCACGCAGCCACCGATGCCGATCAAGTGCGCTGGCGCACCGCAGAAGGCCCTGTACCTGTCGTGCGATCATTGGTTGCGCAGCGGCCGCCTGGACAATATCCAGGCACGGTTCTTCAATGCCGGCGCGGTGTTGTTCGGGGTGGCCGACTACGTGCCTGCGCTGATGGAGTACATCGACAAGTATGCGGTCGATCTGAACTACGCCCATCGTCTGGTAGCGGTGGATGGGCCGGCCAAGCAGGCAACCTTTGTGCGTTCCCTGCCTGACGGCAGCAGCGAAACCCTGGTGCAGCCATTCGATATGCTGCATGTGGTGCCCCCGCAAGTGCCGCCGACGTTCATACGTAACAGCCCCTTGTCGGACGCAGCGGGTTGGATCGATGTCGATCCGGCAACCCTGCGCCACCGTCGTTTTGCCAATATCCATGGCCTTGGCGATGCCACCAACACCACGAATGCCAAGACCGCCGCCGCTGCGCGCAAGCAGGCCCCTGTGGTTGCCAATAACGTACTGGTCGCGTTGGGGCGCCTGGCGGATGTCGTGCACTACGACGGATACGGTTCCTGCCCGTTGACTGTGGAGCGCGGCAAGATCGTGTTGGCCGAGTTCACCTATGGCGGCAAAGTTGCCCCAAGCTTCCCACGTTGGCTGCTTGATGGGCGTAAGCCGACCCGCCTGGCGTGGCTATTGAAGGAGCGTATCCTGCCGCCGCTGTACTGGCGTTGCATGCTCAAAGGCCGTGAGTGGATGGCCAAGCCCTTACCCGCACCACGTGAGGCCCATCAGTGATCGAGCATGAATTTCTGGGGGCCGGGCTGGGCGCGATCATTGGGGCCATTCTTGCGCTGACCGGTGCTGGCGGTGGCATTCTTGCCGTGCCGCTTCTGGTGTTCGGTTTGGGCTTGTCGATGGCCGAAGCTGCGCCCGTTGGCTTGCTGGCGGTGGGCCTGGCCGCAGGCGTTGGTGCAGTGCTGGGTTTGCGTCAGGGCGTGGTGCGCTACCGTGCAGCGCTGTTCGTTGCCTCGCTTGGGTTGCTCACGGCGCCACTGGGCTTGCTGCTGGCGCATCGGCTACCCAACGCGCCGTTGGCGTTGGCCTTTGCCGTGGTACTGATCTATGTCTGCGTGCGGATGTTGCTCAAGGCGCGGCATGAACTGAAAGGGGGGTGTGGATCGCTGCCGCGTGATGTTCAGCCCTGTGTCCTGAACCCTCTGCAGGGACGCCTGCGGTGGACGTTGCCCTGTGCCCGTGCGCTGGCCTTCACGGGCCTGCTCTCCGGGCTGCTGTCGGGTTTGCTGGGGGTGGGCGGTGGCTTTGTAATCATCCCGGCCTTGAGCCGCTACACCAACCTGGAGATGAGGAGCATTGTCGCCACTTCACTGGCGGTGATTGCCCTGGTGTCCGTTGGCAGTGTGGTGAGTGCCAGCCTGGGCGGTGTGATGCATTGGAGCGTTGGCCTGCCCTTTGCCATTGGCGCGGTGGTCGGTTTGGTCATCGTCCGGCAGTTTGCACACAAAGTCGCCGGGCCTCGACTTCAGCAGGTGTTTGCTCTGGTCGGCATTGCCGCCGCCCTGCTGCTCATGGTCAAGACCCTGGGCGCCTGATACGGCGCCCTACTCGGCCAGCAAGGCGCTCTGCTCTTCGGCGCAGAGTGCCAGCAGGTAGTCCCAAACCACTCTCAAGCGTACCGACTTGTGCAGCTCGCGACGGGTGCAGATCCAGTAACTGCGCTGGATGGTTTCGCTGGGCAGCACGCGTACCAGCCCCGGGTCGTGACGGGCCATGTAGTTGGGCAGCACAGCGATACCCAACCCCGCCCGTGCAGCTTGATGTTGAGCGATCACACTGGTGCTGCGGAAAACCACATTCGGGGCTCGACAGAAGCTGTTGAGAAACAGCAGCTCCTGGCTGAACAGCAGGTCGTCTACATAACCAATCCAGTTATGCCGAGCCAGGTCTTCGCGGCAGTTCAAAAGCGGCGCCTGTGCCAGGTAATCAGGGCTGGCATACAGAGCCAGGCGGTAATCAGTGAGCTTGCGGGTGATCAGCAGGTCGGCATTGGGGCGTTCCAGGTGAATGCTGATTTCGGCTTCGCGGTTGAGGATGCTGACGAAGCGTGGCACGGCCACCAGCTCCACCTCCAGCCCCGGATAGCGCTCGAACAGGCCCGCCATGCGTGGGGTGAAGAACATGATGCCGATGCCTTCGGTGACGCCCAGGCGAATCTTGCCCAGCGGCGTCATGGCCTGGGTAATTTCTTCCTGGGCCAGCAGGGCAACGTTTTCCATGGCTTCGGCGTGCTTGAGCAGGGCCTGGCCGGACGGGGTCAGTTCGTAGCCTTGGGCATGTTGCACGAACAAGGGGGTGCCCAGGCTTTGTTCGATGCTTTCAATATGCCGGGCCACAGTGCTGTGGGTAGTGTTGAGGCGCTTGGCGGCGGTCAGTAGCCGGCCACTGCGCTGCAACTCGAGAAAAAACCGCAGATCATTCCAGTCGAACATGCTTTTCCTTGTGAATCAGGTATTCACGTGCGTTGTTCTAAAACGCACAGCACTTGAGCGAAATCTAACGTTTTCATCGCGAAATTAATCAATAACATGGACCGGGACAAGAATAATAAATAGGCGCGAGGTCCCTCATGGCATCAGCCGATCATTCCTACGACTATGTCATCGTCGGCGCTGGCCCTGCCGGCTGTCTCCTGGCCAATCGGCTTTCTGCCGATCCGGGTTGCCGGGTGCTGCTGCTGGAAGCAGGGGGACGCGATAACTATCCGTGGATTCATATCCCTGTCGGTTACCTCTATTGCATTGGTAACCCGCGCACCGACTGGTGCTTCAAGACCCAGGCTCAACCCGGCTTGCAAGGCCGCAGCCTGGGCTATCCACGGGGCAAGGTGCTGGGCGGCTGTTCCTCGATCAACGGCATGATCTACATGCGTGGCCAGGCTCAGGACTATGACCGCTGGGCAGAGGCAGGCAACCCCGGCTGGGCCTGGAAGGATGTCCTGCCACTGTTCAAAACCAGTGAAAAGCATTTTGCCGGTGCCAGCGACGTGCATGGTGCCGACGGTGAGTGGCGGGTCGAACAACAGCGCTATTCTTGGGCGATTCTCGACGCGTTTCGCGAAGCGGCGGCCCAGAGCGGCATTGCCAGCGTGAGTGATTTCAACGGCGGTGATAACCAGGGTTGTGGATATTTTCAGGTCAACCAGCGCTCCGGTGTGCGTTGGAATGCATCAAAAGCCTTTCTGCGGCCGGTTCAGGCGCGGGCCAACCTGACCGTACTGACCGATGTTCTGGTCGACAACCTGGTACTGGAAGACGGGCGTGCCACGGCAGTCAATGCTCGTTGGCAGGGCCACTGGCAACGCTTTACGGCGCGCCGAGAGATCGTTCTGTGTGCTGGCGCGGTCGGCTCTCCAGGCATTCTTCAACGTTCCGGCATCGGTCCACGACTTCTTCTTGAGCGCTTGGGCATCGCTGTACGGCACGAACTTCCAGGGGTTGGCGGCAACCTGCAGGATCACCTGCAGTTACGCCTGATCTACCAGGTCAGCAATGTCCGAACCCTGAATCAGGTCGCCAACAGCCTGTGGGGCAAGGTCGGCATGGGCTTGCGCTACCTGTACGACCGTAGCGGGCCATTGGCGATGGCGCCGAGCCAATTGGGGGCCTTCGTGCGCTCCGGGCCGGAGCAGTCCAGCGCCAACCTGCAGTATCACGTGCAGCCGTTGTCACTGGAGCGTTTTGGTGAGCCGCTGCATCGCTTCCCGGCCTTCACTGCATCGGTCTGTAACCTGCGCCCGGCCAGCCGTGGCCGGGTCGACATCGGTTCGGCAGATCCAGCAGCCGCACCAACCATCGATCCCAATTACCTCAGTGACCCGCAGGACCTAAAGGTTGCCGCCCAGGCCATCCGCCTCACCCGGCAGATCGTGCAGGCACCTGCTCTGGCGCCTTTCCAGCCGCGGGAATACCTGCCGGGTTCGGCGTTGCAGACCGAGGAACAGCTGTACGAAGCGGCCGGCAAGATCGGTACCACCATCTTTCATCCGGTCGGTACGTGCCGTATGGGCAGCGGGCCGCTGGATGTAGTGGATGCTCAATTGCGTGTACACGGCGTATCCGGCCTGCGTATCGCCGATGCGTCGATCATGCCGCAGATTGTTTCGGGCAATACCTGCTCGCCGACCCTGATGATCGCCGAGAAGGCGGCACAGCTGATACTCAACAATGCGGTAAGCCCAAGGGGGACCGTTACAGCGGCAGTCGTTACACCCTGATCTGACAGGGTGATGTGGTAAACGGAGCGCCGGATGCAGTCGCCCGGCACCGACAGTGGAACAACAACAATAATCACTGTGGCCTCAAGGCCGAGGACAACAACGATGTCGGACTACATCCAAGAGCGTGGCGCGGCAACGGTGGTTAATAGCCGCCGGGAAGAACGCAAGATCATCTTTGCGTCATCCCTCGGGACGGTTTTCGAGTGGTATGACTTTTTCCTCTATGGCGCCCTGGCGGCCGTCATCAGCAAGCAGTTCTTTGCCGGGGTCAACGACACCACAGCGTTTATCTTCGCCTTGATGGCCTTTGCTGCCGGTTTCCTGGTACGCCCATTCGGGGCGCTGGTGTTCGGCCGCCTGGGTGACATGATCGGGCGCAAGTACACCTTCCTGGTGACCATTGTGCTGATGGGCCTGTCGACCTTTGCCGTCGGCTTGTTGCCGACCTATGCGAGCATTGGCATTGCCGCACCGATCATTCTGGTGGTGTTGCGCATGCTTCAGGGGTTGGCGCTTGGTGGTGAGTATGGCGGCGCCGCGACCTATGTTGCCGAGCACGCCCCGCCCGGCAAGCGTGGTTTCCATACCGGCTTCATCCAGTCCACAGCCACCCTGGGGTTGCTGTTGTCCCTGCTGGTGGTGTTGGCCAGCCGTTACGTCAGTGGTGATCAGTTCGAAGTCTGGGGCTGGCGCCTGCCGTTCCTGCTGTCGATTGTGCTGCTGGCGATCTCCACCTGGATTCGCATGAGCATGCAAGAATCGCCGGCCTTCGTGAAAATGAAGGCTCAGGGCAAAACCAGCCGTGCGCCGATTCGTGAGTCCTTTGGTTCCTGGGAAAACCTCAAGGTGGTCTTCACCGCGCTGTTCAGTATCAATGCCGGGCAGGCCGTGACGTTCTACACCGCGCAGTTCTACGTGCTGTTTTTCCTGACCCAGATGCTCAAGATGGACCCTGGCCAGGCCAACACCTTGTTGATCATCAGCGTGGTCATCGGTGCGCCGTTCTTCGTCTTCTTCGGCTGGCTGTCGGACCGGGTCGGGCGCAAGCCGATCCTGATGACAGGCCTGCTGCTGGCCACCCTGCTCTACTTTCCGTTGTTCAAAGCCCTGAGCCATTACGCCAACCCGCAGATCGACGCAGCCAGCCGCCAGGCGCCGATTGTGGTCATTGCCGATCCACAAGGCTGTACCTTCCAGTTCGATCCGGTGGGCAAGGCGCGTTTCGACAGCCCATGCGACAAGGTCAAGACGTTCCTGGTCAAGCAGGGCCTGCCATACAGTTCCGAGACGGCAGCCGCTGGCAGCCCTGTGGTCGTGTCCATTGGCGATCAGCAAATCAGTGGTTTCGATGAAGCGGCGATGCGTGCAGCCATCGACAAGGCAGGTTACCCGGCCAAGGCAGATGCGGCTTCGGTGAACCAGCCGATGGTGGTTTTGCTGATCGTGGTGATGATCCTGATTGCGACCATGACCTATGGCCCGCTGGCGGCGGTGATGGTCGAGCTGTTCCCGACCCGCATTCGCTACACCTCGATGTCGCTGCCTTACCACATTGGCAACGGTTGGTTTGGTGGCTTCCTGCCGACGGTGTCATTCGCCTTGGTGGTGTACACCGGCGATATCTTCTATGGCCTCTGGTACCCGGTGTTGATTACCGGCATTAGCCTGGTGGTGGGGCTGTTCTGCTTGAAAGAAACCCGCGACGTGGACATCGACAAGGTCTGATCTGATGGCATAAAAAAACCGGCGTAAACGCCGGTTTTTTTATGCCGTGAAAAAACTTATGCACGATTTTCAGAAAACAGTCATACAGAGAAATAAGTATTTAAATTAAGCACTTAGCTCATCGTAGTGGTGATTTATCAAAATACTGTACACAAGTTATCCACAGATCGTCAGTGTGTGCTCTGGGCTTCATTTTGCGCCACGGGCGGCAGGGAGCCCATGTCGCGTTGGGTCTGCTCGTTCCAGGCAGCTGCGCGGTCATTGAGCTCGGCGATAGCCCGTGGCCCGGTGCCTTCGGCCCACATTGGCGCACCGATGACGACCTCGATGGTGCCGGGCAATTTACCCCAGCCTTCCTTGGGCCAGTACTTGCCAGCGTTGTGGGCGATCGGCAGCACCGGCAGCCCGGCATTTACCGCCAAGGCGGTACCGCCACGGGAGAACTTGCCGATGGTGCCAAATGGCACACGGGTGCCTTCCGGGAAAATCAGGACCCAGATGTTTTGCTTGAGTAGCTTGTCACCTTCGCTGGCGACCTGTTTCAACGCGGCCTTGGGGTTGTCGCGATCAATGGCAATGGGCTTGAGCATGGCCATCGCCCAGCCAAAGAACGGTACATAAAGCAGTTCGCGCTTGAGCACCTGGCTCAAGGGCTGGAAATAGGCGGAGAGGAAAAAGGTCTCCCAGGTGCTCTGGTGATTGGAAAGAATCACACAGGGCTGTTCAGGAATGTTCTCAGCCCCGGTTACCTTGAACCGTATACCGAGAAAAACCCGAACCAGAAGCAGTGCGAAGCGGCACCAATACACGTTGATGAAACGGTATCGGGCGCGGAACGACAGGAACGGCGCAATAAAAAAGCTCAGGGTGCACCAGAGCAAGGAGCTGGTACCCAACAGCAGGTAAAAAAGAAAGATTCTGATCGCCTGCAGGATCGACATAGCGGCATGTACCGTTGCGGGCTCGCCCGCCTGTTGGAGTGCACCGGGGGAACGCTCGTCGCAGAACCACTACTGCGGCCCTGGAGGCGACGAATATTCGGCGGCGCTCTACGTGTGGATAAGTGCTCTGGCGACGGCCGCCAGATCCTCGAAAACCAAGGTGCCTGCTGGTAGCCCTTTGCTCAGGGTCCGTTCACCCTTCCCGGTTTTTACCAGAACGGGTTGTGCATCGACGGCCAGCGCAGCCTCCAAGTCACCCTTGCTGTCACCGACAAACCAAAGTCCGGCCAATTCCACGGCATAGTGCGCAGCAATGGTCTTGAGCATACCCGGCTTCGGCTTGCGGCAATCGCAACCGTCATCCGGGCCATGCGGACAATGGACTATCAGGCCGACCTCGCCACCCTGCTCGGCCACCAGGCCGCGCAAGCGTTCATGCATGGCGTCGAGGGTGGCCGTGGGGTAGTAGCCGCGTGCGATGCCGGACTGGTTGGTGGCGACTGCCACCGTCCAGCCGGCTTTGCTCAACTGCGCGATCGCTTCGATCGAGCCGGGGATCGGTATCCACTCCTCCACCGACTTGATGTACGCGTCGGAGTCCTCGTTGATCACCCCGTCCCGATCGATAATCAGCAGTTTCAAGGCTTACCCCAGCAGCGAGATGTCAGCTACGCCCAGGAACAGACCGCGCAGGCGGCTGAGCAAGGCATAACGGTTGGCCCGCACTTTGGCGTCTTCGGCGTTGACCATCACTGCCTCGAAGAAGGCATCGACCGGTTCACGCAGGGCTGCCAGACGTGCCAGCGACTCGCTGTACTGACGCGCTGCGGCCATTGGCTGCACCGCTTGATCGGCTTGCTGAATCGCCGAGTACAGGGAGAACTCGTTGGCGTTGTCGAAGTACTTCGGCTCGACGTGGTGGGCAACCGTGCCTTCGGCTTTGCTCAGCAGGTTGGAAACCCGCTTGTTCACGGCGGCCAGGGCTTCGGCTTCCGGCAGCTTGCGGAAGGCCTGAACGGCTTGCACGCGCTGGTCGAAGTCCAGTGCGGAACCGGGCTTCAATGCACGAACCGACAGGTAGGTGGCGACGTCGATGCCTTCGTCTTCGTAACGTGCACGCAGGCGGTCGAAGATGAACTCCAGCACCTGATCGGCCAGGCCAGCGGCTTTGACCGTGTGGCCGAACTGGGCCACGGCGAAGGCCACGGCATCGTTCAGGTCCAGGTCCAGCTGCTTCTCGATCAGGATACGCAGCACACCCAGCGCGGCACGGCGCAGGGCATAGGGGTCCTTGCTGCCGGTTGGCAGCATGCCGATGCCAAAGATACCGACCAAAGTGTCGAGCTTGTCGGCGATGGCCACGGCTGCGCCGGTCAGGGTCGACGGCAACTCGGCACCTGCGCCGCGCGGCATGTACTGTTCGTTCAGGGCCAGGGCGACATCTTCCGGCTCACCGTCGTTCAGTGCGTAGTAGTAACCGGCCACGCCTTGCATCTCGGGGAACTCGCCGACCATCTCGGTGGCCAGGTCGCACTTGGACAGCAAACCAGCACGGGCGGCACGCTTGGCATCGCCACCGATATGCGGAGCGATGAAGGCGGCCAGCTTGGCGACGCGCTCGGCTTTGTCGAAGACACTGCCCAGCTGGGCCTGGAAGACGACGTTCTGCAGGCGCAGGTTGAAGCTTTCCAGGGACTGTTTCTTGTCTTGCTTGAAGAAGAACTCGGCGTCGGTCAGGCGTGGGCGCACGACTTTCTCGTTACCCTGGATGATCTGCTTTGGATCACGGCTCTCGACGTTGGCCACGGTGATGAAGCGCGGCAGCAGCTTGCCGTCGATGTCCAGCAGGCAGAAGTACTTCTGGTTGTCCTGCATGGTGGTGATCAGGGCTTCCTGTGGCACTTCGAGGAAGCGTTCCTCGAACGAGCAGACCAGCGGCACAGGCCATTCAACCAGCGCGGTCACTTCGTCGAGCAGTGCCGGTGGCACGATCGCGGTGCCTTCCTGCTGCATCGCCAGCTCAGCGGTACGTTTGCTGATCAGCTCACGGCGCTCGGCGAAGTCGGCCAGTACGTAGGCCTTGCGCAGGTCTTCCTGGTAGCTGGCCGGCGAGCTGATGCGTACGTTTTCCGGGTGGTGGAAACGGTGGCCACGGGATTCACGACCGGCTTTCTGGGCAAGGATGGTGCAATCGACCACTTCATCGCCCAGCAGCATGACCAGCCACTGGGTTGGACGGACGAACTCTTCCTTGCGCGCGCCCCAACGCATGCGCTTGGGAATCGGCAGGTCGTTCAGCGAGTCTTCAACGATGGTCGGCAGCAGGCTGGCGGTGGCCTTGCCTGGAATGTGCTGGGAGAAGCGCAGCTTGGCACCGCTCTGGTCGATTTGCGCCAGCTCTACGCCGCACTTCTTGGCGAAGCCCAGGGCCGCCTGGGTCGGGTTGCCTTCGGCATCGAACGCGGCCTGGCGCGGTGGGCCATCGACATTGATGCTGCGGTCAGGCTGCTGGGTATCGAGTTGACGGATCAATACCGCCAGGCGACGTGGTGCGGCGAACACGACCTTGTCGCTGTAGTTCAGGCCGGCAGCTTGCAGGCCTTTTTCGATACCGGCGAGGAAAGCGTCGCCCAGGGCGCTCAGGGCCTTGGGTGGCAGTTCTTCGGTGCCCAGTTCAACCAGGAAATCTTGAGCACTCATTGTGCAGCCTCCAGCTTAGCCAACACTTCATCACGCAATTCAGGGGATGCCATCGGGAAGCCCAGCTTGGCGCGGGCTTGCAGGTAGCTTTGTGCCACGGCCCGGGCCAGGGTCCGTACACGCAGGATGTAACGCTGACGCTCGGTTACCGAGATGGCGCGGCGGGCGTCGAGCAGGTTGAAGGTATGCGATGCCTTGAGAACCATTTCATAGGTTGGCAGCGGCAGTTCCAGCTCGATCAGGCGGTTGGCTTCGCTTTCGTAGAAGTCGAACAGCTCGAACAGCTTCTCGACGTTGGCGTGTTCGAAGTTGTAGGTCGACTGCTCCACTTCGTTCTGATGGAACACGTCGCCGTAGGTCACCTTGCCGAACGGGCCGTCGGTCCAGACCAGGTCGTAGACCGAGTCGACACCCTGCAGGTACATCGCCAGACGCTCCAGGCCATAGGTGATCTCACCGGTGACCGGGAAGCACTCGATACCGCCCACTTGCTGGAAGTAGGTGAACTGGGTGACTTCCATGCCGTTGAGCCAGATTTCCCAGCCCAGACCCCAGGCGCCGAGGGTCGGCGATTCCCAGTTGTCTTCAACGAAACGAATGTCGTGGACCAGTGGGTCAAGACCGATGGCTTTCAGCGAGCCCAGGTACAGTTCCTGGAAGTTCGCCGGGTTCGGCTTGAGCACCACCTGGAATTGGTAGTAGTGCTGCAGGCGGTTAGGGTTTTCGCCATAACGGCCGTCAGCCGGGCGACGGCTTGGCTGTACATAGGCGGCGTTCCAGGTTTCCGGGCCGACGGCGCGCAGGAACGTGGCGGTATGGAAAGTGCCGGCGCCTACTTCCATATCGTAGGGCTGAAGTACCACACAACCTTGCTCGGCCCAGTAGTTCTGCAGGGCGAGAATCAAGTCTTGGAAGGTACGCACGGCTGGCGTAGGCTGGCTCACGAAATTCACCTGTTTCTAGGGCTGCGAATATAAAGAGCGGGAGTATAACCCGATTCTTGCGGGCCTCTACCTCTGGAGCCTTATGCCACGCTGCTTTTGGTGTACCGACGATCCACTTTATCAGGCCTATCACGACCTGGAGTGGGGTGTTCCGCTGCGAGATCCCGGCCGGTTGTTTGAAATGCTGCTGCTTGAAGGCTTTCAGGCAGGGCTTTCGTGGATCACCGTATTGAAGAAGCGAGAGCGTTACCGGCAGGTACTGTTTGGCTTCGATCCACAGCGACTGGCACAGATGAGTGACGACGAAATCGAGGAGCGCCTGCTTGATCCGGGCATCATTCGCAACCGTCTGAAGCTTAATGCCGCCCGGCGCAATGCCCGGGCCTGGCTTGAACTTGAAAACCCGGCCGACTGGCTCTGGTCGTTCGTCGGCGGTGAGCCGAAGATCAATCATTTCAGCCAGCGCAGTGAGGTGCCCGCAGTGACTGTCGAGGCCCAGGCCATGAGCAAGGCACTGCAGAAAGCCGGGTTCACCTTTGTCGGGCCCACCATCTGTTACGCCTTCATGCAGGCCACGGGCATGGTCATGGATCACACCATCAATTGTGATCGCTACGCCGCCTTGCTGCGCTGAGGGGTACAATGCCCGGCTTGCAGAAGGAGGAACCTGCCTGTGGATAAATTCAAGGGCGCCTTGATGGTCGGGGTGCTGCGGTTGTTTGCCAAGCTGCCATGGGGCGCAGTGCAACGGGTCGGCGCGGCAATCGGCTGGATCATGTGGAAGCTGCCGAACAGCTCGCGCAATGTCGTGCGCATCAACCTGGCCAAGTGTTTTCCGGAGATGGACGCCGCCGAACGCGAGCGGCTGGTAGGCCGTACGCTGATGGACATCGGCAAGTCGTTCACCGAGAGCGCCTGTGCCTGGATCTGGCCAGCCAAGCGCTCGCTGGCGCTGGTGCGTGAGGTCGAAGGGCTTGAGGTGCTGGAAAAAGCCCTGGCGTCGGGCTAGGGGGTCTTCGGTATCACCCGCCACCTGGGCATCTGGGAAGTGCTCAACCACTTATACTGCATCCAGTGAAAACCGATCATTTTCTACCGTCCGCCCAAACTCAAGGCGGTCGATGACCTGCTGCGTGAACAGCGTGTACAGCTGGGTAACCGTGTCGCGGCGTCGACCAAGGAAGGCATCCTCAGCATCATCAAGGAAGTGCGCAAGGGCGGTCAGGTGGGGATTCCTGCCGACCCTGAGCCAGCCGAATCGGCAGGCATATTCGTACCGTTTTTCGCCACCCAGGCGCTGACCAGCAAGTTCGTGCCGAACATGCTGGCCGGTGGCAAAGCCGTAGGGGTGTTCCTGCATGCGCTGCGCCTGCCGGACGGTTCCGGTTTCAAGGTCATCCTCGAGGCAGCGCCTGAGGCCATGTACAGCGAAGACACTGAAACCTCGGCTGCGGCGATGAGCCAGGTAATCGAGCGTTATGTGCGGGCCTACCCGAGCCAGTACATGTGGAGCATGAAGCGCTTCAAGAAGCGCCCAGCAGGCGAATCACGCTGGTATTGAGGTTGCGTCGCAGGCAAGGTCGGCCCCCGCAGGTGCCGGCCTTGCACGCGACAAGTACGCCTCAGTGTTGCGCTTTGTCGAGCTTTTTCAGAAACACCGTCATCTCTTTTTCCGCCTGCTTGTCGCCATGCGCCTTTGCTGCGTCCAGGCCTTGCTGCCAGGCCTGGCGTGCCGCTGTCAGGTCGCCCTGCGCCTGATGTGCCTTGCCCAGCAGCTTCCACGCCGCGGAATACTTCGGATCGAAATCCACACAGCGTTGCAGGTGTACAGCGGCTTCGGCAGCGTTGCCCTCATCCAGCCAGGATTTGCCCAGACCGAAGCGCAACAGGGCGTTATCCACACCCTTGGCGAGCATTTTTTCCAGTGATTCGCGCATCTGCCGTTCCTCTTAGAAGAAGCTCAAGCCAACGTGGAAGAGTTTCTCGACGTCACGGATGTACTTTTTATCCACAACAAAGAGGATCACCCGGTCACCGGCTTCGATCACAGTGTCGTCGTGGGCGATCAGCACTTCCTCGTCGCGGATGATCGCGCCGATGGTGGTGCCCGGTGGCAGTGCGATGTCTTCGATGGCCTTGCCGATGACCTTGCTCGATTTCGAGTCGCCATGAGCGATGGCCTCGATGGCCTCGGCCGCCCCTCGGCGCAGCGAGTGGACGCTGACGATGTCGCCTCGACGTACGTGGGCCAGCAAGGTACCGATCGTCGCCAGTTGCGGGCTGATGGCGATGTCGATTTCGCCACCTTGCACCAGGTCGACATAGGCCGGGTTGTTGATGATGGTCATCACCTTGCGCGCACCAAGGCGCTTGGCCAGCAGCGAAGACATGATGTTGGCTTCGTCGTCGTTGGTCAGGGCCAGGAAAATGTCGGCTTCGGCGATATTCTCTTCGACCATCAGGTCGCGGTCTGAGGCGCTGCCTTGCAGGACCACTGTGCTGTCCAGGGTGTCGGACAGGTAGCGGCAGCGTGCCGGGTTCATTTCGATGATCTTGACCTGGTAGCGGCTTTCGATGGCCTCCGCCAGGCGCTCACCGATCTGCCCACCACCAGCGATGACCACCCGCTTGTTGGTTTCGTCGATGCGTCGCAGCTCGCCCATCACGGCGCGGATGTGCGCCTTGGCGGCGATGAAGAACACTTCGTCGTCGGCCTCGATCACGGTGTCGCCCTGGGGCAGGATTGGCCGGTCACGGCGGAAGATCGCCGCGACGCGAGTATCCACATTCGGCATGTGCGCACGGATCTGGCGCAGTTGCTGGCCCACCAGCGGGCCACCGTAATAGGCCTTGACCGCCACCAGTTGGGCTTTGCCCTCGGCGAAGTCGATCACCTGCAAGGCACCTGGGTGTTCGATCAGGCGCTTGATGTAGTGGGTCACCACCTGTTCGGGGCTGATCAACACATCGACCGGAATGGCCTCGTTATTGAACAGGCCGGCACGGGTCAGGTAGGCCGACTCGCGTACCCGGGCGATTTTGGTCGGGGTATGGAACAGGGTGTAGGCGACCTGACAGGCGACCATGTTGGTCTCGTCACTGTTGGTCACCGCAACCAGCATGTCGGCATCGTCGGCACCGGCCTGACGCAGGACCGTCGGGAACGAACCCCGGCCCTGGACCGTGCGGATATCCAGGCGGTCGCCGAGGTCGCGCAGGCGATCACCATCGGTATCGACCACGGTGATGTCGTTGGCTTCGCTGGCCAGGTGTTCGGCCAGCGTACCGCCAACCTGCCCCGCACCCAGGATGATGATCTTCATCCACTACTCCCCTTCCATTGTCGTTATCCGCGAGCCGCGGCGATCTTGATCAGCTTGGCGTAATAGAAACCGTCGTGCCCACCCTCTTGCGCCAGCAGCTGGCGGCCATGAGGTTGACGCAGCCCAGCGGCAGTCGCCAGGTCTAGCTCGCGGGCACCTGGCGTGCGGGCGAGGAAGGCGTCGATTACTTCCGTGTTTTCCGTTGGCAAACTCGAACAGGTGGCGTAGAGCAGGATCCCGCCGACCTCCAGGGTTGGCCACAGGGCATCGAGCAGTTCGCCCTGCAGGCTGGCCAGGGCCGGAATGTCCTCGGCCTGACGGGTCAGCTTGATGTCAGGGTGGCGGCGGATGACCCCGGTTGCCGAGCAGGGGGCGTCGAGCAGGATGCGCTGGAAGCCCTTGCCGTCCCACCAACTGGCGGTATCCCGTGCGTCGCAGGCGATCAATTGTGCATCAAGGCCCAGGCGGTCGAGGTTTTCCCGTACGCGTGTCAGGCGTTTGGCCTCCAGGTCAATGGCGACCACTTGTTGCAGCCCGGCCTCTGCTTCGAGCAGGTGACAGGTTTTTCCGCCCGGGGCGCAGCAAGCGTCCAGCACCCGTTGCCCTGGGGCCAGGTCCATCAGGTCGGCGGCCAGTTGCGCGGCTTCGTCCTGAACGCTGATCCAGCCTTGGTCGAAGCCAGGCAGGTTGCGCACGTCGCTGGCCTCGGCCAGAACGATGCCATCGCGGCTGTACTGGCACGGCGCTGCCTGAATACCGGCCTCGGCAAGCAACTGCAGGTAGGCGTCGCGGCTGTGATGACGACGATTCACCCGCAGGATCATCGGAGGGTGCGCGTTGTTGGCGGCGCAGATCGCTTCCCACTGCTCTGGCCAGAAGGCCTTGAGCGACTTCTGCAGCCAGCGCGGGTGGGCGGTACGCACCACCGGGTCGCGCTCCAATGCGCTCAGCAACTCATTGCCTTCACGCTGGGCCCGGCGCAGTACAGCGTTGAGCAGGGCCTTGGCCCAGGGCTTTTTCAGTTTGTCGGCACAGCCAACGGTCTCGCCGATGGCCGCATGCGCGGGGGTACGGGTGTAGAGCAGTTGATACAGACCGACCAGCAACAATGCCTGTACATCGGCATCGGCACTCTTGAAGGGCTTTTGCAGCAACTGTTCGGCCAGCGCCGACAAGCGCGGCTGCCAGCGGGCAGTACCGAAGGCCAGGTCCTGGGTCAGGCCGCGATCACGCGCCTCGACTTTATCCAGTTGTGCCGGGAGCGAGCTGTTCAACGAAGCCTTGCCGCTGAGAACGGCGGCCAGGGCGCGGGCAGCGGCCAGACGCGGGTTCATTGGCCCAGCACCGTGCCGACGGCGAATTTCTCGCGACGGCTGTTGAACAGGTCGCTGAAGTTCAGCGCTTTGCCCCCGGGCAGTTGCAGGCGGGTCAGGCACAACGCCTGATCAGCACAGGCGACCACCAGGCCGTCTTTGCTCGCGCTGATGATCTCGCCGGGTTGACCATGGCCTTCAGCCAGGCTTGCCGCGAGCACTTTCACGGCTTCGCCGCTCAGGGTGCTGTGGCACACGGGCCAGGGGTTGAAGGCACGGATCAGGCGTTCCAGCTCAACCGCAGGCCGGTTCCAGTCCAGGCGTGCTTCGTCCTTGTTCAGCTTGTGCGCATAGGTGGCCAGTGCATCGTCCTGCACTTCGCCCTGTAGCGTGCCGTCGGCGAGGCCGGCAATGGCTTGCAGGACGGCGGGCGGGCCCATTTCGGCGAGGCGGTCGTGCAGGCTGCCACCGGTATCGGTGGCACTGATCGGCGTGCTGACCTTGAGCAGCATCGGCCCGGTGTCCAGGCCTGCCTCCATGCGCATGACGGTCACGCCGCTTTCCGGGTCGCCTGCTTCCACGGCCCGTTGGATCGGCGCCGCACCGCGCCAGCGCGGCAGCAAGGAGGCGTGGCTGTTGATGCAACCCAGGCGCGGAATATCCAGCACGACCTGCGGCAGGATCAAACCGTACGCCACCACTACCATCAGGTCCGGTTGCAGCGCGGCCAGTTCGGCCTGGGCGTCGGCATCGCGTAGGGTCGGCGGTTGCAACACAGGGATACCGTGCTGCGCGGCCAATTGTTTGACCGGGCTGGGCATCAGTTTTTGTCCGCGCCCGGCGGGACGGTCCGGCTGGGTGTAGACCGCGACGATGTCGTAGGGGCTGTCGAGCAGGGCTTTGAGGTGTTCGGCGGCAAACTCAGGAGTGCCCGCGAAGACGATGCGCATGGAGTTCTCGCTTAAAAAAGAAAAAGGCTTGCCGGAGCAAGCCTTCTGGATGAGGGGATCAAGCTTGCTGGCGGTGAAGTTTTTCCAGTTTTTTCTTGATCCGGTCGCGTTTCAGGGTCGACAGGTAATCGACGAACAGCTTGCCGTTGAGGTGATCGCACTCATGTTGAATGCACACGGCCAGGAGGTCTTCGGCGATCAGTTCAAACGGTTGGCCATCACGGTCCAGGGCCTTGACCCGGACGCGCAGTGGGCGGTCGACGTTCTCGTAGAAGCCCGGTACCGACAAACAGCCTTCCTGGTACTGGCCCATGTCGTCGGTGAGCATTTCCAGCTCGGGGTTGATGAACACCCGTGGTTCGCTGCGGTCTTCGCTCAGGTCCATGACCACGATGCGCTTGTGCACGTTGACCTGGGTTGCGGCCAAGCCGATACCCGGCGCTTCGTACATGGTTTCAAACATGTCGTCGACCAGCTGGCGTACGGCGTCGTCAACTTCCACTACCGGTTTGGCGATGGTGCGAAGACGCGGGTCAGGGAATTCGAGGATGTTCAGAATGGCCATAAGCGTATGAGCTGCACTGTGCGAAGTAATACAAACATGAATGCACATAATAAAGGGATTCGACGCGTTCGGCACCTGTGAAAAGGTCAGCTAACGTTTAGCAGCCACCCCCATGCATCGGCCCGGTGAGCGGAGCGGTGTTGACTGACGCACATGTTGTCAATCGATTATCAACAGAGTTATCCACAGCTTGTTGTTGGCTTCGCCGGGCCTCTGAATCAAGGATGATCAGATGATGTGCAATGATTTTTCGACCTGCCCACCCGCCGAACTGGAGGCGCGGCTGCGCTTGCATCGGCTGCCGGAGCTCGGGCCTCGGCGTTTCCGTAAACTGATCGAAGCCTTCGGTAGTGCTTCGGCAGCGCTCAGCGCACCGGCTGCCGCCTGGCGTCCGCTGGGCGTGCCAGCCACCGCAGTGGAGGCGCGGCGCAGCCCAGAGATCCGTGATGGTGCGGCGGCCGCAATGGCCTGGCTAGAGCGCCCAGGCCAGCATTTGCTGATGTGGGACGCCGCCACCTACCCGGCCTTGCTGGCCGAACTGGACGATGCCCCGCCGCTGCTGTTCGTGGCCGGTGACCCGGCCATTCTGGAGAAACCACAGTTGGCCATCGTCGGCAGTCGGCGTGCATCGCCCCCCGCCCTGGCGACAGCGGCGGCGTTTTCCCGCTGCCTGGCACAGGCCGGTTTTGTCGTCACCAGTGGTTTGGCGGCGGGCATTGATGGTGTGGCTCACCAGGCCGCGCTGGACGTCGGTGGACAGACAATCGGGGTGGTCGGAACCGGGCTGCAAAAATGTTATCCACAGCGCCATCGAGCGCTGGCGGCGGCAATGGCGGAGCGCGGTAGCGCGGTGGTGTCAGAGTTTCCGCTGGACGCCGGACCCGTCGCCGGAAATTTTCCCCGGCGCAACCGCATCATCAGCGGCCTGTCGCTGGGTGTGCTGGTGGTTGAGGCCAGCCTGGCCAGTGGTTCGTTGATCACAGCGCGTCTGGCGGCTGAGCAAGGGCGAGAGGTCTATGCCATCCCGGGGTCCATCCATCATCCGGGTGCCAAGGGCTGCCATCAATTGATCCGCGATGGCGCGCTGCTGGTCGAGCGCATTGAGCACATACTGGAAACCCTGAGTGGGTGGCAGAACCTGCCGGTGACCCAGCCAGTGTTGCAGGTACCGTCCAACCCGCTGCTGGCGCTGCTCCTGGCCGCGCCGCAAAGCAGCGAAAGCCTGGCGCACACTAGTGGTTGGCCGTTGTCGCGTGTCTTGGCGGCACTGACTGAACTTGAGCTGGCCGGGCAGGTTTGTAATGAAGCAGGCCGTTGGTTTGCTCGGCCGGGCTAAGTACACTGCTCGTCAGCCTTTTAGCGGAGTGACAGCAATGGTGAGCAATTGGCGCGTGCAACAAGCTGCACGCGAGATTCGGGCGGGTGCGGTGATTGCCTATCCCACCGAAGCCGTCTGGGGTCTGGGCTGTGATCCCTGGAACGAGGAAGCGGTTGATCGGTTACTGGCGATCAAGTCGCGTTCGGTAGACAAGGGGTTGATCCTGATCGCCGACAATATTCGCCAGTTCGATTTTCTGTTCGAGGATTTTCCGGAAACCTGGCTCGACCGCATGGGCAGTACCTGGCCGGGTCCGAACACCTGGTTGGTGCCGCATCAGGGAATGCTCCCGGAGTGGATCACCGGCATGCACGACACCGTCGCCCTGCGTGTCAGCGATCACCCGGTGGTGCGTGACCTGTGTGCGCTGGTCGGGCCGCTGGTGTCGACCTCGGCCAACCCTCAGGGGCGGCCTGCAGCCCGCACGCGGCTGCGGGTTGAGCAGTACTTCCATGGCCAGTTGGATCTGGTGCTTGGTGGTGCCTTGGGCGGTCGCAAGAACCCGAGTGTGATTCGCGACCTGATGACCGGCGATGTTGTCCGACCGGGCTGAGGAGCGCTAAACCGCCCTTGCCAGCGATTCGCGCGCCGTGCAGGAACAGGCACGGCGCTGCGGTTATCGCCGGCAAGGCGGGTGCCTACCGGGTGGTGTCAAGGCAACAGTACCGTGGACCCCACTGTCCGTCGTGCCGACAGCTCGGTTTGGGCCTTGGCCGCTTCGCTCAACGGGTAGCGTTGCTGGATATCCACCGTCAGTTTGCCACTGGCGATCATCCCGAACAGTTCATCGGCCATTGCTTGCGTGTTGGCTGGGGTGTTGGCGTAGCCTGCCAGCGTTGGTCGGGTGACATACAGCGAGCCTTTCTGCGCCAGAATGCCCAGGTTCACGCCGCTGACCGCCCCGGAGGCATTGCCGAAGCTGACCATCAGGCCACGGGGGGCCAGGCAGTCGAGAGACGTCAGCCAGGTATCCTGACCAACGCCGTCATAAACCACCGGGCATTTCTTGCCATCGGTCAGCTCCAGAACCCGTTGCACGACGTCTTCATGGCTGTAGTCGATGGTCGCCCAGGCACCCAGCGCCTTGGCCCGTTCGGCTTTTTCCGCCGAGCTCACGGTACCGATCAGCTTGACCCCAAGGGCCTTGGCCCATTGGCAGGCGAGCGAGCCGACACCGCCGGCGGCGGCGTGGAACAGAATGGTCTGGCCCGGTTGCACGGCGTAGGTTTGGCGTAGCAGGTACTGCACGGTCAGGCCCTTGAGCATCACGGCTGCGGCCTGCTCAAAGCTGATGGCGTCTGGCAGTTTCACCAGGTTGGCCGCTGGCAGCACATGCACCTCGCTGTAGGCGCCCAGCGGGCCGACAGCATAGGCCACGCGGTCGCCGACCTTGAAATGCTCGACGCCCTCGCCAACGGCCTCAACTACGCCTGCCCCTTCCGTGCCCAGGCCCGAAGGCAGTGAGGGCGGTGCATAGAGGCCGCTGCGGAAGTAGGTATCGATGAAGTTCAGGCCAACGGCCTGGTTGCGCACGCTGACCTGCTGTGGTCCGGGTGCCTGTGGCTCGTAATCGACCCACTGCAGGACCTCTGGACCTCCATGCTGGCTGAACTGGATACGCTTGGCCATCTGCTCTCTCCTGTATTGATCCTGGGGAAAGCTGCTATCGGACTCCGTTGCTTGATCGCCGTCAACTGCGGCAGGCCCATGGCCGGTGGTATGCTACGCGCCGAATTTGCCTTAGCCCGTTTCCAGGTGACCTGATGACTAGCCGCACCGAGGCCGTGAAAGCCTACCTGCTTGACCTGCAAGACCGGATTTGTACTGCCCTTGAGAACGAAGACGGCGGTACACGGTTCGTCGAGGACAGCTGGACGCGTGAAGCGGGCGGTGGCGGGCGAACCCGGGTCATCAGCGATGGCAAGGTAATCGAGAAAGGTGGGGTGAACTTCTCCCATGTGTTCGGCAGCGGTTTGCCGCCTTCGGCCAGTGCCCATCGGCCAGAACTGGCGGGGCGTGGCTTTGAAGCGCTGGGTGTGTCGCTGGTGATCCACCCACACAACCCGCATGTACCGACGTCTCACGCCAATGTGCGCTTTTTCATCGCCGAGAAAGAAGGCGAGGAAGCGGTCTGGTGGTTCGGTGGTGGTTTTGACCTGACGCCGTACTACGCCAACGAAGAAGATTGCGTGCATTGGCACCGGGTCGCCGAGCAAGCCTGCGCGCCGTTTGGCGCTGACGTTTACCCGCGTTACAAAGCCTGGTGTGATCGCTATTTCCACCTCAAGCATCGTAATGAGCCTCGCGGCATCGGCGGCCTGTTCTTCGACGACCTGAATGCATGGGACTTCGACACCTGCTTCGCCTTCATGCGGGCTATCGGCGATGCCTACGTCGAGGCTTATCTGCCCATCGTGCAGCGCCGCAAGGCTCAGCCATACACGGCACAGCAGCGTGAATTCCAGGAGTTCCGCCGTGGCCGTTATGTGGAGTTCAACCTGGTCTATGACCGTGGCACCCTGTTCGGCTTGCAGTCGGGTGGGCGTACCGAGTCGATCCTGATGTCGCTGCCGCCGCAGGTTCGCTGGGGCTACGACTGGAAGCCTGAACCTGGCAGCGAGGAAGCGCGCTTGACCGAGTACTTCCTGCAGGATCGCGACTGGCTTGGCGAGGCTGCCAAAGCTGGTCATTGAGCCGCGTTGTGGATAACTCGCAGTGGATAACTTGCCCGAGCCTCGGGCCTGACTCAGGAATCGCGTGAATGGACCAGTATGTCGTCTTCGGCAACCCGATTGGCCACAGCAAGTCGCCTTTGATCCACCGGCTGTTTGCCGACCAGACCGGCGAGCACTTGGAATACAGCACCTTGCTTGCGCCGCTGGACGACTTCAGTAACTGTGCTCTGGGCTTCTTCAAGCAGGGGCGTGGGGCCAATGTCACCGTGCCGTTCAAGGAAGAAGCCTTCCGAATGGTCGATAGCCTGACCCCGCGGGCACGCCGGGCTGGTGCGGTGAACACCTTGAGCAAACTGGCTGATGACAGCCTGCAGGGTGACAACACCGACGGTGCCGGGCTGGTCCGTGACCTGACCGTGAATGCCGGTGTACAACTGACGGGCAAGCGCATTTTGCTGCTCGGCGCCGGTGGCGCCGTGCGTGGTGTGCTGGAACCGTTGTTGGCGCACAACCCGGCGTCGCTGGTGATTGCCAACCGTACGGTGGAAAAGGCCGAACAACTGGCGCGTGAGTTCGCTGACCTGGGCCCGGTGGCTGCCAGTGGGTTTACTTGGCTGAAAGAGCCGGTCGACCTGATCATCAATGCCACCTCGGCCAGCCTGGCCGGTGAGGTTCCGCCGATTGACGCCAGCCTGATCCAGCCGGGGCATACCGTGTGCTACGACATGATGTATGGCAAGGAACCGACCCCGTTCTGCCGCTGGGCCAGCGAACAGGGCGCGGCGCAGGTGCTGGACGGCTTGGGTATGCTCGTTGAGCAGGCCGCCGAAGCGTTTTTCATCTGGCGTGGTGTGCACCCTGATACTGCGCCTGTCCTCGACGAGTTGCGCCGTCAGCTGGCGCGCGGCTAATCCTCGAAACGAATGGGGCAGTGCGCTGCCCCTTCCAGCTTGTACAACTCTTCAACCACTTGCGGTCGCGCGCGACGCAGGGTCAGGCTGCCGCCCTGCCGACGCAGGCGGCGGGCTTCGCGGTGCAGCATCTCCACTCCGGAATAGTCGATGAAGTTGATCTGTCGGGCATCGATCACCACCCTCGGGCCTTGGCAGCGTTGCAGGCGCACCTGCAGGTAATGGCTGGCGCCGAAGAAAATCGACCCGCCGACCCGCAGGATATCCACATCACCTTCCCGGCTGTGCTGGACACTAGGCTGCGATGTGCGCTTGAGGTAGAAGAACAGCGATACCAGTACGCCGGCATAGATAGCGGTCTGCAACTCCAGCAGCAGCGTGGCGGCGCAGGTCACTGCCATCACCAGGAATTCCGCCCGGCTGACGCGGAACAGCGCCCGAATCGCCCGGTGGTCAATCAGTCCCCTGCAAATCAGCAGAATACTGCCGGCCATGGCCGGTAGCGGAATGTGGGCGATCAGCGTGGCACCGGTCACGGCGAACAGCGCGACCCACAGCGCGGAAAACACCCCGGCCAACGGCGAGCGGGCACCTGCTTCCAGGCTCAATCCCGAGCGGGTGAAAGAGCCTGAGGACAGGTAACCGGAGAAGAACGCCCCGCCCATGTTCGACAGGCCCTGAGCACGGATTTCCTGATTGACGTCGATCAGTTGCTCCGAGCGTGCTGACAAGGCACGGGCAATCGACAGGCTCGTCACCAGACCGAGCATCCCCACCGCCACGGCACCGGGCAGCAGTCGCAGCAGCAGTTCCAGGTCCCATAGCGGCAGTGGGCTCAAGGGTGGTAGTTGGCCGACGAAACCCTGTACCCGCGCTACCTGACCGAAGACGGAGGGCCACAACGCGCACAGCAGGCTGGCGCTGGTCAGGCTGATCAGCAGGCCCGGCCAGCGCGGTCGCAGCTGCCTCAGGGCAATGCCCAGCAGCAGCGTACCCATGCCCAGGGCGAGTGAACGCAGGTCGGCGTTTTTTGCATGTTCAAGCAGGCCCTGCAGGGCTTTCAAGGCCGTTGTCTGGCTGGGCAGGTCCAGCCCCAGAAGGCTTGGCAGTTGCCCCAAGGCGATGACCACGGCGGCGCCGAGGGTAAAGCCGAGTACCACAGGCAGGGAGACAAAATTGACCAGCGCACCGAACCTGAGCATGCCCAGCAACCACTGAAACACGCCGGCGAGGAACGTCAGTAGCAGGATAAGCGTGATGTAATCGCTGCTGCCCGCACTGGCCAAAGGGTTGACACTGGCATACAGCACGACCGATATCGCCGCGGTGGGCCCACAGATCAGGTGCCAGGATGAACCCCACAGGCACGCAATAAGTACGGGTACGATGGCTGCGTACAGGCCGTACTCGGCGGGCAGTCCAGCGATCAGGGCATACGCAATGGATTGCGGCAGGGCGAGGATTGCCCCGCTCAGGCCCACGTGCAGGTCGCGACCGACGCTGGCACGGGTCTGCCGAGGTAGCCAGGAAAGAAAAGGCAGGAGTGTGTGGCGGTCGGGCCAGGCCATGGGGTTCTCGGTCGGCTGAGCAGTACACAGGGTGCGATTTCCTGCGCGGTGGTGCAAGCCGTCCCTGAGCGGGCGGGTTATAGTTGTGAACGTTCTTTGGGGTCAGGAGCTCGCGTGCAAAGAATCAAGGGCTATCACGCCCATGTCTATTACGATGCCAGCACCATGGCGCAGGCCCGGGCGCTGTGCGAGGAAGCTTCGCAGCTGTTTCCGGTGACGATGGGGCGGATGCATCAGCAACCGGTGGGGCCGCACCCGGACTGGAGTTGCCAGTTGGCGTTTGGTCCGGAAGTGGTTGGCGTAGTGCTGCCTTGGCTAGCGTTGTACCGCAACGGGCTGGTGGTGTTCCTGCACCCGCTGACCGGTGACGAATTGGCCGATCATCGTGATCATGGGATCTGGATGGGGGCGGTGCGACCGCTCGACCTGTCGATCTTCAGTCAAGCCTAAGGTGTCGCAAGCAAGCCCCCACACAAGGTGCAGGAGCAGGCTTGCCTGCGATTGAGACTTAGGCCTTGCGCGCTGCCCGCACACCTTCGGCCAGTGCCGAGCATAGCTCCAGCACATCGCCTACGGCTTGTTCAGCGCTGGTTGCGTGGGCAATCTTGTCTACCAGTGCCGAGCCTACCACTACGCCGTCTGCGAGACGGGCAATGGCCGCCGCCTGCTCCGGTGTGCGGATACCGAAGCCAACGCTGATTGGCAGGTCGGTATGCCGACGCAGGCGCTCGATGGCGCTGCTGACCTGATCGGTGGTGGCAGAGCCGGCACCGGTCACACCGGCAACCGAGACGTAGTAGACAAAGCCCGAGCTGCGCTCGAGCACGCGTGGCAAACGCGCATCGTCGGTGGTCGGAGTGGTCAGGCGAATGAAGTCGATCCCGGCGGTTTGGGCCGGGGTCGCCAGTTCGGCATCATGCTCTGGCGGCAGGTCAACGATGATCAGGCCATCGACGCCGGCTTCCTTGGCGTCTGCGACGAAGGCTTCGACACCAAAACGGTGGATCGGGTTGTAGTAGCCCATCAGGACGATGGGCGTGGTGCTGTCGTCGACGCGGAACTCGCGCACCATCTGCAGGGTTTTCGCCAGGGTCTGACCAGCGTCCAAGGCACGCAGGGTGGCCAGTTGGATCGCCACACCATCGGCCATCGGGTCGGTGAAGGGCATGCCCAGTTCGATCACGTCGGCGCCAGCGGCGGGCAGGCCCTTGAGGATCGCCAGCGAGGCATCGTAGCCCGGGTCGCCTGCGGTGACGAAGGTGACCAGTGCCGCACGGCCTTCGGCCTTGAGCGTGGCAAAACGTTGTTCAAGACGGCTCATGCCTGCTTCTCCTGCTGTGCGGTCGCGGCCATATGGCTCATTACGGTTTGCATGTCTTTGTCGCCGCGCCCGGACAGGCACACCACCATCAGGTGATCCTTGGGCAGGGTCGGTGCGCGTTTGATCGCTTCAGCCAGGGCGTGGGCGGTCTCCAGCGCCGGGATGATGCCTTCCAGGCGGCAGGTGGTGTGGAACGCCGCCAGGGCTTCGTCATCGGTGATGCTGACGTACTCGACACGCTTCACTTCGTGCAGGTAAGCGTGTTCCGGACCGATGCCCGGGTAGTCGAGGCCCGCAGAAATCGAGTGGGCGTCGGTGATCTGGCCGTCCGCGTCCTGCAGCAGGTAGGTACGGTTACCGTGCAATACGCCCGGTACACCACCGTTGAGGCTGGCCGCGTGTTTGTCGGTGTCGACGCCATGGCCACCGGCTTCGACGCCGATGATCTGTACGCTGGCGTCATCGAGGAAGTCGTGGAACAGGCCCATGGCGTTCGAGCCACCGCCAACACAGGCGATCAGGCTGTCTGGCAGGCGACCTTCCTTGGCGTTCATCTGTTCACGGGTTTCCTTGCCGATGATCGACTGGAAGTCACGGACCATGGCGGGGTACGGGTGCGGACCTGCAACAGTACCAATCAGGTAGAAGGTCTCATCAACGTTGGTCACCCAGTCACGCAGGGCTTCGTTCATCGCGTCCTTGAGCGTACCGGTGCCGGCAGTGACCGGGACGATCTCGGCGCCCAGCAGCTTCATGCGGAACACGTTGGCTTGCTGGCGTTCGATGTCGGTGGCGCCCATGTAGATCACGCAAGGCAGGCCAAAGCGTGCCGCTACGGTGGCGGTGGCCACGCCGTGCATGCCGGCGCCGGTTTCAGCGATCAGGCGCTTTTTGCCCATGCGCTTGGCCAGCAGTACCTGGCCGATGCAGTTGTTGATCTTGTGCGCGCCGGTGTGGTTGAGCTCTTCGCGCTTGAAGTAGATCTTCGCGCCGCCGCAGTGCTCGGTCAGGCGTTCTGCGAAGTACAGCGGGTTCGGGCGACCGATGTAATCGCGCTGGAAGTAGGCCAGTTCTTCGATGAACGCCGGGTCGGCCTTGGCAGCTTCATATTCTTTGGCCAGGTCAAGCACCAGTGGCATCAGGGTTTCAGCGACGTAACGGCCGCCGAAATCGCCAAACAGGCCGTTGGCATCAGGGCCGCTGCGGTAGTGGGTCTGGGTCATGAGTCGCTCCAAGGCGTTATCTAGACTGGGATTGGCTCTACTCTAACCACGACACGCGCATCTGAAAACCGATAAGATCGCCATAACCTGTCAGGAAAACTCACAAATCAAATGGCCCACGACTTGCCTCCGTTGAACGCCTTGCGGGCGTTCGAAGCGACCGCCCGGCTGAACAGCGTCAGCCAGGCTGCCGAGCAGCTGCACGTTACCCATGGCGCGGTTAGCCGTCAGCTCAAGGTGTTGGAGGAGCACTTGGGGGTGAGCCTGTTCGTCAAGGATGGGCGTGGCATTAAACTCACAGATGCCGGGGTGCGGCTACGGGATGCCAGTAGCGATGCGTTCGAGCGCCTGCGTGCCGTGTGCGCCGAATTAAGCCGCGACAGTGCCGAGGCGCCCTTCGTTCTGGGCTGTTCGGGCAGCCTGTTGGCGCGTTGGTTCATACCGCGGTTGGGCCGCTTGAAGGCCGACCTGCCGGAATTGCGGCTGCACCTGTCTGCGGGCGAAGGTGACCTTGATCCGCGTCGCCCGGGCCTGGATGCCCTTCTGGTGTTCGCGGAACCGCCGTGGCCAGCCGACATGCAGGTACATGTGTTGGCCGAGGAACGTATCGGCCCGGTGCTTAGCCCGCATTGCAGCGGCTTTGCGCGTTTGCAGCAGGCGCCGGCCAGCGCCTTGTTGGGTGAAGCGTTGCTGCAAACCACCTCGCGCCCACAGGCGTGGCCCAGTTGGGCTCGGCAGCAGGGGCTCGACCCGCAGGCGTTGAGGTATGGGCAGGACTTCGAGCACCTGTATTACCTGCTGGAGGCGGCTGTCGCAGGCCTTGGCGTTGCCATTGCGCCACAACCCCTGGTAGCCGATGACCTGCGTGCCGGGCGTCTGGCTGCGCCGTGGGGCTTTTGTCAGACCCAGGCCGCGTTGGTGCTATGGGTGCCACGCCGCGCCGCCGATGGGCGTGCCGAACAGCTTGCCGGTTGGCTGCGTGCTGAACTGGCACAGCAGGTCGTGCGATAGCCGGGCCTGTTCGGCAGGTAAATCCGTGTGGCGCTGCTAGGCTCTGGAGTCAGGCTAGTCAGGAGAAACGCCATGTCCGATCATCACACCTACAAGAAAATAGAGCTTGTCGGCTCATCCCCCAACAGCATCGAAGAGGCCATCAACAATGCGCTGGCCGAGGCTGGCAAGAGTATTCAGCACCTGGAGTGGTTCGAGGTGGTGGACACCCGTGGGCATATCAAGGACAACAAGGCCGCGCACTTTCAAGTGACGCTCAAGGTGGGCTTTCGGATTGCCAACAGTTGATGCGTCCTGATGCCACAGTGCTGGCTTGAACGCGCAGCTTGGGGTACATAGGTAAAGATGCCGGGCAGCGTCCGGTACCCGTTTCTTTTTGATCTGAACAAGGAATGCGATCGATGAAGAAGGTGGTGATGGCTTTCGGTTTGATGATGCTCGCCGGAACGGCGTTGGCAGCCGGCAAACCGTGCGAAGCGTTGAAAAGCGAGATCGACGCGAAGCTCAAGGCGAAAGGTGTTTCCGGTTATTCGCTGGAGATCGTTGCCAAAGGCGCCGCTGCGGGTGGAAAAGTCGTAGGTACCTGCGAGGGCGGTACCAAGGAAATCGTCTACAAACGCGGTTAAGCCAGTAAGCGTCGGCTCCCGCGGTTTATACCTGCGCAGGAGCCGGCGTTGCCACGCGAATGTCTGGATACCGTTATCGGTCGCCCAGCACCGTCTGCGCCAACAACTCGTAAGACCGTATCCGGTCAGCATGCTCATACAGGTCGCAGGTGAAGATCAGCTCATCGGCCTGGGTCTGCTCCAGCAATACCTCCAGTTTGGCGCGGATTTTCTCCGGCCCACCGACCATTGCCAGCCCAAGGAAACTGCCCACCGCTTCGCGCTCGTGAGGCAACCAGAGGCCGTCCATTGACGCTACCGGTGGGCGTTGCATCAGGCTTTGCCCGCGCATCAACGCCAGGATGCGCTGGTACACCGAGGTGGCCAGGTAGTCGGCCTGCTCGTCGGTATCGGCGGCGACCAGCGGTACGCCGAGCATCACGTAAGGTTTTTCGAGCACCGCAGAGGGCTGGAAATGGTTGCGATACACGCGAATCGCCTCGTGCATGTAGCGGGGGGCGAAATGCGAGGCGAAGGCGTAGGGCAAGCCACGCTGACCGGCTAGCTGGGCGCTGAACAGGCTTGATCCGAGCAGCCAGATCGGCACCTCGGTGCCATAGCCAGGCACGGCGATCACTTTTTGATCAGCCGTACGTGGGCCCAGGTAGCGCACCAGTTCGGCGACATCCTCTGGGAAGTCGTCGGCACTGCCGGAGCGCTCACGGCGCAGGGCACGGGCGGTCAGTTGATCGGAGCCTGGCGCACGCCCCAGGCCCAGGTCGATACGGCCTGGATAGAGGCTGGCCAGGGTGCCGAACTGTTCGGCAATCACCAGTGGCGCGTGGTTTGGCAGCATGACGCCACCGGCACCGACGCGGATCGTCGAGGTGCCTCCCGCCAGGTAACTGAGCAGTACCGCCGTGGCCGAACTGGCAATGCCGTCCATGTTGTGGTGTTCGGCGACCCAAAAGCGGTTATAGCCGAATCTCTCGACGTTACGCGCAAGATCGAGGGAGTTTCTCAGGGCTTGTGCCGGGCCACCGTCCTGGCGTACTGGCACCAGGTCGAGTGTGGAAATCTTGATATCGGCAAGTCGCTTCATGGGCTGTTGGGGCTCCTGGGCAGTCGTTTGGCCGGCGTCGAGCGACGACCCTGCTGGCTCTGTATGGGCATATTCCAGAGATTCAATGCCCGCTTATGAAATCGAGCTGAACTTGCCTGCCGTATCGGCCTCTGAAAGCAGACAAGGCGCGAACCTTCGTGCCACTATCAGGAGTTGTCCCATGATTCGTTCTGCATTTACCGTACTGGGCGTGCTGATGGCATCGGCAGTACTGGCTGCGCCCAAGCCCTGTGAGGAGCTCAAGGCCGAAATCGAGGCCAAGATCCAGGCGCGTGGCGTCACCTCCTATACCCTGGAAATCGTCCCCAATAACGAAGTCCACGACCAGAACATGGTGGTGGGTAGCTGCGATGGCGGAACCCGAAAGATCATTTACCAGAAGAATGATCGCTAGGTCTCAAGGAATGCAGTGCACGTCTCGCTCCTCCGCGAGTACCTTGCGGTCGGCGTCGTACAGCCACGCATTGGGGGTCATGCTCAGTGCGCGGGCTTCCAGGCGGTAACGTTGGCCTGCTTGAAAATTATCGTAGCGAACGGTGAGGTAGCAGGTTCTTTCGACCGGTTCGCTGGTGAAACCGCCGGCATAAACCTCGTAGTCGAAGCGCACGATCAACTCGTGGGGCCCTGGCGGTACCTGGAAGTAGCGACCATCGATCAGGCGTGTGCCGTCCAGACGATCAGCCATGACCAGTCGGCCAGGGGTAATAGTGTAGAGGTCGACCCAGGCCTGCTTGGTATCGATGGGGGGCAAGGGATTGCTGCAGGCGGCCAAGGTACTGACGGTGAGCAACATCAGCGGCTGGCGCATGATGGTCTCCAATGGCAGGTTTCAAAGTTCAAGCATAGCGCCATTAGGCACTTCAGGTGCGTTGACAGCCTGCCGGTAGCCCCTTGCCAACCACCCGATGTTGCTCATCATAGAGTTTCACCCAGGGGTTCAAGCCGGTACTCCCCGCCTTTAGCTGGTAGCGCTGACCGGCATTGAAGTCCTTGTATTTCACATTCAGCTGGCAATCGCGCCACAGCGGCTCGCTGACCGGGCCGATGTTACCGGGCGCGACCGGGAACTGATAACGCACCGTCAGCTCATGGCTGCCGGGGGAGACTTCAAAGTAGCGTTTGTCGGCCCAGCTACGCTCGTCCACTTCTACCGCATGCAGTGACTCGTCCGGATGGGGTGTCAGGTCGATCCAGGCCTGGTTGGGGTCGGGTGCGGGAAGGCCTGCGCAACCGGACAGAATCAGCAGGCTGCAGGCAACAAACATCGTACGCATGGCAAAACTCCGGGTTGGCAGGATAGTCTTGGGGCGACAAGGACTTGAGCGGGACGCCTGGCGTCATGATTCGACTGATTTTTTTGCTGCGCTCAGGTCTCCGGGTACTCGACCGCAGCAGCCGACTGTTGGTTCCCCTGTCAGCGCTTTTGCTGCTCAGCGGTTGTTCCAGCCTCGGCTACTACAGCCAGTTGGCCAGCGGCCAGTGGCACCTGCTGCAAGCCCGCGAGCCTGTGGCCGAGATCATCGCCGACCCCGCGCGCGATGCGACCTTGCGCAAGCATTTGGCGCAGGCAGAGCAAGCCCGGGCCTTTGCCAGCACGCAACTGAAGCTGCCGGACAACCGCAGTTATCGGGTGTACGCCGATATCGGTCGGCCGTTTGTGGTGTGGAACGTGTTCGCAACCCCCGAGTTTGACCTCGAACCCCTCACCCATTGTTTTCCTGTTGCCGGTTGTGTGGCCTATCGCGGCTACTACAGCCAGAGCGCGGCGCGCGGTGCAGCAGCACTGGCCCGGCAGCAAGGGCAGGATGTCTACATTGGCGGCGTACAAGCCTATTCGACACTGGGCTGGTTCGATGACCCTATCCTCAGTTCGATGATGGGTTGGGGTGATGAGCGTTTGGCCACGTTGATCTTTCATGAACTGGCCCACCAGCGCGTGTATGTGAAGGATGACACCGAGTTCAACGAATCCTTTGCCACCTTCGTCGAGCAGGAAGGCTCGCGCCAATGGCGCAAGGCGCGCAACCTGCCGCCGCTGCAGGACAGTGCCAGCCAACAGCGTGACCAGTTCACGGGCCTGGTGTTGGCCAGTCGTGAGCGCTTGAAGGCGCTGTACGCCGCACCACTGGCAGTACCGGCCAAACGAGCGGCGAAAGCGGCCGAATTCGAGCGCTTGCGTCGGGAGTACCGGGCGTTGCGCGATACTGCGTGGGGCGGTGTTGGCCGGTTTGATGCCTGGGTTGAATCACCGCTGAACAACGCCAAGCTGTTGCCCTTCGGCCTGTATGACCAGTGGGTGCCGGCGTTTGCCGCGTTGTTCAAGCAGGTGAATGGCGATTGGACGGCCTTTTACGCTGCTGTGGAGGCGTGGGGGCGGTTGCCGCCAGTGCAACGCAAGCAGGCGCTGGTGACTGCCCTGCACTGACGGACACGGCCTCGCCATCTGCGCACGTTACAGAAAGGCTCGATGCAGTTCGCTCAGCGTGGCGAAGTGGTAGGCCGGTTGCTCGGCGTTGAGCTCCTCGAAGCTGCCAAAGCCATACCCCACGGCTGCTGCGTCCAGGCCGTTGCGACGGGCGCCGATCAGGTCGTGTTTGCGGTCACCGATCATCAGGGTTTGCGTCGGCTCCAGTTGTTCCTGCTCAAGCAGGTGGGCGATCAGTTCGATCTTGTCGGTGCGGGTGCCGTCCAGTTCACTGCCGTAGATCACCTTGAAGTGGCGATCGAACTCGAAGTGCCTGGCGATTTCGCGGGCGTACACCCAAGGCTTTGAGGTCGCGATGTACAGCGTCCTGCCCTGCCCTTCCAGCGCCTGCAACAGTTCGCCCACACCCTCGAAGACGCGGTTCTCGTAAAGCCCGGTGACTTTGAAACGCTCGCGGTAGAAATTCACCGCATCCCAGGCGCGCGCTTCGTCAAAGTCATAGAACTGCATGAAGGCCTGCAGCAATGGCGGGCCGATGAAGTGCTCCAGGCGGCTCAAGTCTGGTTCGTCGATGCCCAGTTTGCTCAACGCATACTGGATCGAGCGGGTGATGCCTTCGCGCGGATCGGTCAGGGTGCCGTCCAGGTCGAAGAGAATGTTCTGATAGTGCATGGCAATCTCTGTTGGGCTGTGGATAACGTCACTCCGGGCGATCGTAGCCTTCAGCCAGGTGCTGGTCCTTGAGCTTGACGTAGTTGGCGGCGCTGTAAGGGAAGAAGGCGCGCTCCTTGTCGGTCAGCGGGCGTGCCTGCTTGACCGGGCTGCCAACATAGAGGAAGCCGCTTTCCAGGCGCTTGCCCGGGGGCACCAGGCTGCCTGCCCCGATGATCACCTCATCCTCGACCACCGCACCGTCCATGATCGTGCTGCCCATGCCCACCAGGATCCGGTTGCCAAGTGTGCAGCCGTGCAGCATGACCTTGTGGCCGATGGTCACGTCGTCGCCGATCAGCAGCGGGAAGCCGTCCGGGTTGAAGGGGCCTGCGTGGGTGATATGCAACACGCTGGCATCCTGCACGCTGGTGCGCGCACCGATGCGGATACGGTGCATGTCGCCACGAATCACGGTCAGTGGCCAGACAGAGCTGTCGTCGCCGATCTCGACATCACCCAGCACGACCGCCGAGCGGTCGACAAAGGCCCGTTCGCCCAGGCGTGGCGTGTGGTTCTGGAAACTGCGGATGGCCATGATCGTTTCCTTGTATGGCATGTATAACTTTGGATAGCTGCGGGGAGCGCTGATTGTAATTAAGATGGGCCTGTGTTTCTTCTGCCAAGGTGTTTAACCGTGAGTGCGAACAACCCGCTTCTGCAGTCCTACGACCTGCCGCCCTTCTCGGCGATCCGTGCCGAGCATGTGCTGCCGGCGATTGAACAGATCCTGGCCGACAACCGTAGTGCCATCGCCGCCATTCTGAAAGCCCAGGGTGAGAACCCCACCTGGGAAGGCCTGGTCTTGGCCATGGATGAACTCAACGACCGTCTGGGCGCGGCCTGGAGCCCGGTCAGCCACCTCAATGCAGTGTGCAACAGTGCCGAACTGCGCGAGGCCTACGAGTCTTGCTTGCCCGCACTTAGCGCCTACGCCACCGAGCTTGGGCAGAACCGCGAGCTGTTCCAGGCTTATCAGGCCCTGGCCGCCAGCCCGGCGGCGGCACACTTCGATGTGGCGCAGAAAACCATTATCGAACATGCCCTGCGTGACTTCCGTCTGTCGGGTATCGACCTGCCTGCAGACAAGCAACAGCGTTATGCCGAGGTCCAGAGCAAGTTGTCGGAACTGGGTAGCCGATTCTCCAACCAACTGTTGGACGCGACCCAGGCCTGGACCAAGCACGTTACTGACGAAGCGGCTCTGGCTGGCCTGACCGATTCGGCCAAGGCGCAAATGGCCGCAGCAGCCCAGGCCAAGGGCCTCGATGGTTGGCTGATCAGCCTGGAGTTCCCAAGCTATTACGCGGTGATGACCTACGCCCAGGATCGCGCCCTGCGTGAAGAAGTCTACGCCGCGTACTGCACCCGTGCGTCCGACCAGGGCCCCAATGCTGGCCAGTTCGACAATGGCCCGGTGATGAGCGAAATCCTCGATTTGCGTCAGGAGTTGGCCGGCCTGCTTGGTTTCGCCAACTTCGCCGAGTTGAGCCTGGCGACCAAGATGGCCGAGTCCAGCGATCAGGTGTTGAGTTTCCTGCGTGATCTGGCCAAACGCAGCAAGCCGTTCGCGGCTCAGGATCTGGCTCAGCTCAAGGCCTACGCGGCCGAGCAAGGGTGTGCCGATCTGCAGAGCTGGGACAGCGGTTACTTTGGCGAGAAGCTGCGTGAGCAGCGCTACAGCGTTTCCCAGGAAACCCTGCGTGCCTACTTCCCGATCGATAAGGTGCTGACCGGCCTGTTCGCCATCGTTCAGCGTTTGTACGGCATCGAAATTACCGAACTCAAAGGTTTCGACAGCTGGCACCCGGACGTGCGTCTTTTCGAAATCAAGGAGCACGGCCAGCACGTCGGGCGCTTCTTCTTCGACCTGTATGCACGCGCCAACAAGCGCGGTGGTGCCTGGATGGACGGCGCTCGCGACCGTCGGCGCACCGCGACGGGTGAGCTGCAGAACCCGGTCGCCAACCTGGTGTGCAACTTCACCCCGGCAGCGCCCGGCAAGCCAGCGCTGCTGACCCACGATGAAGTTACCACGCTGTTCCACGAGTTCGGCCACGGACTGCACCACCTGCTGACGCGCATCGAGCATGCAGGTGTTTCCGGTATCAATGGTGTGGCGTGGGACGCGGTCGAGTTGCCGAGCCAGTTCATGGAAAACTGGTGCTGGGATCCTGAAAGCCTGGCGCTGATTTCCGGGCATTACGAAACCGGCGAAGCACTGCCCAAGGACCTGCTGGAGAAAATGCTGGCGGCGAAGAACTTCCAGTCCGGTCTGATGATGCTGCGCCAACTGGAGTTCTCGCTGTTCGACTTTGAACTGCATGCTCACCATGGCGATGGTCGCAGCGTGATGGAGGTGCTTGAGAGCATCCGTGACGAAGTCTCGGTCATGCGTCCCCCTGCGTATAACCGCTTCCCCAATAGCTTTGCGCACATCTTTGCTGGCGGCTATGCCGCGGGTTACTACAGCTATAAGTGGGCCGAAGTGCTCTCGGCGGACGCGTTTTCGCGTTTTGAAGAGGAAGGTGTACTGAACGCTGAAACCGGACGTGCTTTCCGTGAGGCGGTGCTGGCGCGTGGTGGTTCGCAGGAGCCGATGCTGCTGTTCGTCGACTTCCGTGGCCGTGAGCCGTCAATCGATGCACTCTTGCGTCACAGTGGTCTGAGTGAGGATGTGGCGGCATGAGCGAAGCGCATGTGAATGTGAATGTAACGAAACGACGCTTTATCGCCGGTGCTGTTTGCCCGGCATGCAGTGAGCCGGACAAGTTGATGATGTGGAGCGAAGACAGCGTCCCACACCGTGAGTGCGTAGCCTGCGGTTTCACCGATACCCTCAATGAACAGGGCTTGTCGGTACCGAAGGAGCTCGGCACGCGGGTCAATCATGTCGAGCTCAAGCCGGCCAGGCCTGCGGTGCAGACGGTTCAGTTCTTTCCGAACCCGAAGCTGAAGAAGCCAGCCGAGTAATCGGCTCGGCAGTGCCAGGCGCCAGACGACTCTGGTAATTGGTTATCGCCCCCTATACTGTACATAAAAACAGTATAGGGGCGTTTTTATGTCCACTCCACTCCCCGTGCGTGGCCGCGGTACTGCGAGCAATCCGCACAACCGCTTCGCGCCGAACCGCTCGGTGGTCGAGGATGACGGCTGGTATCAGGAAGTCCCGCTCACGCAGGGTACTGAAGTCCGCATCGAAACAGCCAAGACCATCATCACCCGCAACAGCTCGCCAGACCTGCCCTTCGACCGCTCTATCAACCCTTACCGGGGCTGTGAGCATGGTTGCATCTACTGCTATGCAAGGCCCAGTCATGCGTATTGGGACCTGTCGCCAGGGCTGGACTTCGAGACCAAGTTGATCGCCAAGACCAATGCGGCTGCTGTGCTGGAACAGCAACTCTCCAAGCCGGGTTACGTCTGTGCGCCGATCAACCTGGGTTCCAATACCGACCCTTATCAGCCGATCGAACGCGAGCAGAAGCTGACTCGTCGCCTGCTGGAGGTGCTGTTGCGCTACCGCCATCCGGTCACGATAGTGACCAAGGGTTCGCTGATCCTGCGTGACCTGGACCTGTTGGCCGAGCTGGCCCAGCAGCGATTGGTGAGGGTAATGATCAGCCTCACCACGCTCGACGATGAGCTCAAGCGTGTTCTGGAACCCCGGGCGGCGGCACCGAAGGCCCGCTTGCGGGCCATTCGGGTCATGCGCGAGGCAGGTGTTCCGGTGGGCGTGCTGTGCTCGCCAATGATTCCGATGATCAATGACAGTGAGCTTGAACGGCTGCTGGAAGCGGCCAAGGGTGCGGGGGCCTTGAGCGCTGCGTACATGCTGTTGCGCTTGCCCTTGGAGGTCGCGCCGCTGTTCGAGCAGTGGCTGCACGACCACTACCCGCAACGGGCTGCCCATGTGCTCAGCCTGATTCGTCAGAGTCGAGGCGGTGACTTGTACGACAGCCGATTCGGTGCGCGGATGCGTGGTGAGGGGGTGTTTGCCGAACTGTTGGCGCAACGCTTCAGCACGGCGATCCGTCGTCTGGGGCTGAACCGGCGCGAAGGGCCTGGGCTGGATTGCAGCGCGTTTTGCCCCCCTGGTGGGCAATTGTCTTTGCTGTGAATGATGCTTGCGGTTGTGATGGGTGAGTCAGTGACGTCATCTAATCGTTACGCTTTGCCTGAATCAATATCCCGTTAATATGGCTTTAACGTTCAAACCGTCAAAGAGGATAAATCATGCAAGACAAGGAACCCTCTCCGTCCGGCCCGGTGGTTGATGCCAACGATGCCGACGCGGCACTCAAGCATATCGTCGACGGCTTTCTGCGTTTTCATCATGAGGTCTTTCCGCAACAGGAAGAGCTGTTCAAGAAGCTCGCCACCGCGCAGAAACCACGAGCGATGTTCATCACCTGTGCAGACTCGCGGATTGTCCCTGAACTGATCACTCAGAGCTCGCCGGGCGACCTGTTCGTAACCCGTAATGTTGGTAACGTGGTGCCGCCCTACGGGCAAATGAACGGCGGTGTTTCCACCGCGATCGAATACGCTGTCATGGCGCTTGGTGTGCACCACATCATCGTCTGTGGCCACTCTGATTGTGGTGCGATGCGTGCGGTACTGAACCCGCAGAGCCTGGAGAAAATGCCGACCGTAAAGGCCTGGTTGCGCCATGCCGAGGTCGCCAGGACGGTTGTCGAGGACAACTGCCATTGCAGCACTGAGCATGAAAGCATGCAGGTGCTGACCAAGGAAAACGTGATTGCGCAATTGCAGCATTTGCGCACACATCCTTCGGTAGCCTCGCGCATGGCGGCCGGCCAGTTGTTCATCCATGGCTGGATTTACAACATCGAGACCAGCGAGATCAGTGCTTACGATGCTGAGCACGACGCGTTCCTGCCGTTGACCGTCGGGCAACCTATTCCCTGCGCGACGCCCAAGGGGCGTTTCTAGCTACGTGCGCCTGACCCTGCCGGCAAGTCCGGCAGCTCAGGCGTGTGTTCAGGCTGATTGGTCGAGGTCCAGGCCCACGCCCAATTGGCGAGACAGGCACGGCCAGCGCTTCCAGGCGGCACCGGTATCCGGGCTGCTGAGTTTCTCTCGGTAGGCTTCCACCGACTCCAGGGCGAAGCTTTCCTCATTGAGCAGGTTATCCACAGAGTGGTGTACCACTTCGTCCAATTGGTTGGCGAAGCTTTCGCCGATCAGTTGGTGGGCGATCAGATTGGCGACCGTGGTGTCCAGCGGAATCAGTGGCTGCTGGAAGTGCTTGATGTAGACGTCGTTCACTTCCTCGACCAGGCGATGGGCCAGGTAGGCTTCATCGAGCAGGCTGTCGAGGCCGACATGGCCCTCCAGGATCGTTGGCGGCGTGACGAAATACGCCTCGGCAATCATCAACACCGGTTTGATCTGCGATTCGATGCCCGCTTCACGAGCAACGTCGTGGGCGGCTTCCAATACCTCTGGCACCTGATCGATGTAGGCGCTGACGAAACGTGTCAGTACGCCTTGAGCATCCTGTTCCGGCAGTTGGATCGCCGGGTGCAGGTGTGGCAGTTGTTGTGCGAGTTGCTGTTTCAGCTGGCCGGTTTCGGCTTCATGTTGATGGGCACGGGTGATCTGCTCGCGCAATGCGGCGATGTTCATGACAACTCCAGGGACAAAGGATTACAAACGGAAGACATAAGGTAGCTCGGTTCTGCGAGCGATTAAGACGCATTTTTCATAATCAGAGGACACTTATAGTCTGAGGTTATATTGACCTGCCAACATGCTGGTATTGGTCGTTGGTTGTGGACGACACGCCGATCATTTGCCCCTTGTGCTGAATTTTTCCTGTCGATTGCGCGGTCAGGGTCGCTGTCTATACTCCGGTTGAAAGTGATTGGCTGACGAGGCCCGACTGCATTGCAGCAGGGGCTCGGCCCCAAAGTGTGCAGTCTTGGCCGCCGTACCCTTAGCCGTAGGTCCATGCCTCCGGGATAACAAGAACGATAAGGGGAACCCGCAATGATGCGACATCCACATGTCTGGATGGGCCTCCTGTTGTGGTCGGTATTCGGTCAGGCACACGCCGCCTGGACTGTGAATATGGCGCCGGGTGCGACTGAGGTCAGCAACGCAGTCTTCGACCTGCACATGACCATCTTCTGGATCTGCGTGATCATCGGCCTGGTGGTCTTCGGCGCGATGTTCTGGTCGATGATCATCCACCGTCGTTCCACCGGGCAGGAGCCGGCTCATTTCCATGAGCACACCTGGGTGGAGATCCTCTGGACCGTAGTGCCCTTTCTGATTCTCGTGGCCATGGCCATTCCGGCCACGAAAACGCTGATCGATATCTACGATGCCAGTGAGTCAGACCTGGATGTTCAGGTCACCGGCTACCAGTGGAAATGGCATTACAAGTACCTGGGCCAGGATGTCGAGTTCTTCAGCAACCTGGCCACGCCCGCCGATCAGATCCATAACAAGTCACCCAAGGACGAGCATTACCTGCTCGAAGTGGATCAGCCGCTGGTGCTGCCGGTCGACGCCAAGGTGCGCTTTCTGGTGACCGCAGCCGATGTCATTCACTCCTGGTGGATGCCGGCTTTCGCCGTGAAGCGTGATGCGATTCCGGGCTTCGTCAACGAGGCCTGGACCCGGGTCAAGAAGCCCGGAATCTACCGGGGCCAATGCACGGAGCTGTGTGGCAAAGACCATGGCTTCATGCCGATCGTGGTCGAGGTCAAGTCCAAGCCCGACTTCGATGCCTGGCTGGCCGAACGCAAGGCTGAGAGCGCCAAGCTTAAGGAGCTGACCAGTAAGGAATGGACGCTGCAGGAACTGGTGGAGCGCGGCGACAAGGTTTACCACACCACCTGCGTGGCCTGTCACCAGGCCGAGGGGCAAGGCCTGCCGCCGATGTTCCCGGCGCTCAAGGGCTCGAAAATCGCCACCGGGCCTAAGGAGGGGCACTTGAATATCGTGTTCCACGGCAAGCCCGGCACGGCGATGGCTGCGTTCGGCAAGCAGCTGTCGGAAGTGGATATTGCTGCGGTGGTGACCTACGAGCGCAACGCCTGGGGCAACAACAAGGGCGACATGGTCACACCCAAGGATGTACTGGCGCTCAAGCAGGCAGAAAGCCAATGAACCGGCCCTTCGTCGGAACTCGCGTTGGCCGCGTGGCCAGCCACGTACAGCGGATTGCAGGAGACAGGACATGAGTGCAGTGATCGACGACCACGGTCATGCCGGCGCTGACCACGCCCACGGCCCGGCCAAGGGCCTGATGCGTTGGGTGCTGACCACCAACCATAAAGACATCGGCACGATGTACCTGTGGTTCAGCTTCTGCGCATTCCTGTTGGGCGGCTCGTTTGCCATGGTGATCCGCGCCGAACTGTTCCAGCCGGGTCTGCAGATCGTCCAGCCGGAGTTCTTCAACCAGATGACCACCATGCACGGCCTGGTGATGGTCTTCGGTGCCGTGATGCCGGCCTTCGTCGGGTTGGCCAACTGGATGATTCCGCTGATGATCGGTGCGCCGGACATGGCGCTGCCGCGGATGAACAACTTCAGCTTCTGGCTGTTGCCCGCGGCCTTTCTGCTGCTGGTCTCGACCCTGTTCATGCCGGGTGGCGGACCGAACTTCGGTTGGACCTTCTACGCGCCGCTGTCGACCACCTATGCGCCGGAGAGTGTGACCTTCTTCATCTTCGCCATCCACCTGATGGGTATCAGCTCGATCATGGGGGCGATCAACGTCATCGCGACCATCCTCAACTTGCGCGCACCCGGCATGACCCTGATGAAAATGCCGTTGTTCGTCTGGACCTGGCTGATTACCGCGTTCTTGCTGATCGCGGTGATGCCAGTGCTGGCCGGGGTGGTGACGATGATGCTGATGGACATCCATTTTGGCACCAGCTTCTTCAGCGCCGCTGGCGGTGGCGATCCGGTGCTGTTCCAGCACGTGTTCTGGTTCTTCGGCCACCCCGAGGTGTACATCGTACGCCACCATGCTGATCGCCGTGCCCACCGGGGTGAAGGTGTTCAACTGGGTATCGACCATGTGGCGCGGCTCGCTGACGTTCGAGGCGCCGATGCTGTTCGCCGTGGCGTTCGTCATCCTGTTCAGCATCGGCGGCTTCTCCGGGCTGATGCTGGCCATCGCCCCGGCGGACTTCCAGTACCACGACACCTACTTCGTGGTGGCGCACTTCCATTACGTGCTGGTGCCCGGCGCGATCTTCGGCATCTTCGCCTCGGCCTACTACTGGCTGCCGAAGTGGACCGGCCACATGTACGACGAGACGCTGGCCAAGCTGCACTTCTGGATGAGCTTCGTCGGCATGAACCTGGCGTTCTTCCCCATGCACTTCGTCGGCCTGGCCGGCATGCCGCGGCGCATTCCCGACTACAACATGATGTTCGCCAACTTCAACATGGTGTCGAGCATCGGTGCCTTCATGTTCGGCGCCACCCAGCTGTTGTTCCTGTTCATCGTCATCAAGTGCATCCGCGGCGGCGTGCCGGCCCCGGCCAAGCCGTGGGACGGCGCCGAAGGGCTGGAATGGAGCGTGCCGTCGCCGGCGCCCTACCACACCTTCACCACGCCGCCGGACATGGACACCCTGCACGAGCACCGCACGGGGCCCAAGCATGACTAGCGCAGCCGCCGGCCGCCCACGCGGGCGGCGCCTGCCGAGGAGCCGCCGATGAGCGAGTCACTGCCCACCGCGCGTCTGGTTCGCCGCCTGTTGCTGGTGGTGGCGGCGATGTTCGCCTTCGGCTTCGCCCTGGTGCCGATCTACGACGTGATGTGCCAGGCGTTCGGCATCAACGGCAAGACCGCCGGCGCCTATGACGGCAAGCAGACGGTGGATGCGGCGCGCCAGGTGCGCGTGCAGTTCCTCGCCACCAACGCCGCAGGCATGGCCTGGGAGTTCCAGCCGCTGGCCGCGCAGGTGGAGGTGCATCCGGGCGCCAGCCAGGAAATCCGCTTCGTCGCCTTCAATCCGACGGACAAGCCGATGACCGCCCAGGCGGTGCCGAGCGTCTCGCCGTCGAAGGCCGCGGCGTTCTTCCACAAGACCGAATGCTTCTGCTTCACCCAGCAGGTGCTGCAGCCGGGCGAGCGCATCGAGATGCCGGTG